>Ga0209755_10002368_pt1 | contig 26113 bp, 26 predicted proteins | sample TergutCo191P1_FD_187301 | JGI IMG/M metagenome (GOLD analysis project Ga0209755, IMG submission 187301) | Cornitermes sp. P1 segment gut microbial communities from Petit-Saut dam, French Guiana - Co191P1 (SPAdes) (version 2) | ecosystem: Host-associated > Arthropoda: Insects > Digestive system...
TCGTTGTGCGCGATACAATGGCTTCTTGTTGTGCAAGGTTTTCGACAAGGTATTTTTCATTGGTAAGCTGCGCAAGATACACCAAACATTCACCCAATGTCATGTCAAAACCATCAACCATGGTTGTTGCGTTTGAATAGTTCAGCAAGGATTTTAGTTTGCGAATCTCTGCATCAATGTGCGAAACTTTTTCACGCGTCAATGAAAATGAATAACCAAAATCAAATTTATCGCCTTCATTTTGGTAGGTTACTTGATTTTGGCGCGATTCTTCTGCCAATAAATTCATTTTATCTTGTTCTAATAATTTTACTTTTTTCATGACTTCCGCATTACATAACTGTGTCATATTATCATCACCTTTCATTCATCACACGTCTTTGTGACTCCGTCATCAGGAACACAAGAGACTCTCGCTTTTTAATGGTATTTGGGAAGCCAATCACCATGCGCATCGATTAAATCATCCACCATACGAACAATATCATCCAGCGATAATTCGGCCGCTGTATGCGGATCAAGCATCGCCGCTTGATAAACATGCTCTTTTTTTAATGTTACTGCCGCTTCAATGGTTATTTGATGGACATTAATATGGGTCATGTTCATTGCCGCAAGTTGTACGGGCAGTCTGCCCACATAGCATGGATGGATTCCATGTGCATCCACCAAACAAGGCACTTCAACGCAGGCATCATCCGGCAGATTTGAAATAACACCGTGGTTGATGACATTGCCGCCAATCTTTGTCGGATTGCCTGTGATGATTGCATCCATGATGTACGATGCATATTCATTACTGCGGTTGTGCGGCTTGCTTGCCGATGATTCGATAAGCGCGGCATAATCTTTTTCCCATGCCGAAATTTGATTGATGCAGCGGCGCGGATATTCATCCAGCGGAATGTTAAATGTATCAATTAATTCAGGGTATTTTGATTTAATATACCATGGGTTGTATTCTGCATTATGCTCACTGGATTCGGTGCAGTAATAACCAAAGTTTTTTATATAATCATAACGCACCATGTCCCAGTGTTTTTCTGAAGCATTTTTTATTGCAGCACGTTTTTTTATTTCAGGGTATAAATCCACGCCGTTTTTATCACGAATGTCTAAAAGCCAGCCCATATGATTGATGCCTGCAATGAGTTCTTTACGGTATTCCAGCGCATCCTTCATGTCAAGAAAATTTAACAAACCTTGAGAACATACTTGAACCGAATGGCATAAACCAATGGTGTTTACACCGGTATAACGCTGCATATAGCCGCACAAAATGGACATAGGATTGGTGTAATTGAGCATCCACGCATCCGGACAAACAGCTTCTATATCACGCGCAAAGTCTGCCATCACCGGAATGGTACGCAGTCCCCGCATGATGCCGCCAATGCCCAAAGTATCGCCAATGGTTTGTCTGAGTCCATATTTTTTGGGGATTTCAAAATCCGTAATGGTGCATGGGTCATACAGCCCCACTTGAATGGCATTCACCACAAAATCCGCACCACGCAGCGCGTCCTTACGGTTTGGAACACCAAGATGTGCCGTGATGGTTGCTTTGTTGCCCAATCCTTTGTTAATGGCATTGATGATGACTTCACTTTCTTTTAAGCGTTTCGCATCAATATCATACAATGCAATATGCGCATCCGCAGTTGATGCCGTTGCCATTGCATCGCCGAGGACATTGCGTGCGAAAACCGTGCTTCCCGCACCCATAAATGTAATTTTTGCCATACTTCACTCCCTTGGTTTCGTTTTATTTATTATAGTAAAGTTTTATCGTGAGTGCTATACTAACGTATAAAATGAAATAAATCTTTTTTATTGTATCATTAAATCCGCACCATTAGTGGAGATGGAACAAATCGGTTTTCAAAGCGAAGATAATGCACCCTTCTCTGAACATGTGCAGTGCAAACTTTTATGAAAGGATCATCCATAGACCCTTTAAAAAATTGTCTTCGGCATGCCGCAGACAATTTATAATACAGGGCCGGATGCATAAACAATTTATGAACACGATTGATGTACTGGGTATTTATTTTAACAATATAACTTTTAACGAAACGCAAGATATTTTATGCGGTTATTTGAAAACCAACACCAACCACATCATCGTCACCCCCAACCCGGAAGCCGTCATGCAAGCAAAACGCAATCCGGATTTTAAAAATGCACTGCTGGCAGCCGATTTATCGCTTGCCGATGGCACGGGCATTGTATGGGCGGCAAAACGATTAAGCACACCACTGCCTGAACGCGTGCGCGGGGTGGACACCATCATGGCACTCTTTACACGATTGTCACAGGCCGAACAAAAAACCACAGTGTATTTGCTGGGCGGAAAGCCGGGTGTGCCGGAACTGGCAGCAGATGCCATTCACCGCCAATTTCCGCATATCCATGTCATTGGCTTTCAGCACGGATATTTTAAAAATGAAGACGAACGTGAAGTCATCAAGAATATTAATCAATTATCACCGGATATTTTATTAATATGCATGGGGATGCCCAAAGCTGAAATTTGGGCATCAACCAACAAACACATCAACACCCGCATCAGTTTATGTCTGGGCGGCACCATCGACATCTTTGCAGGCACCGCAACCTTGGCGCCGGCATGGATACGCAAGATCGGCATGGAATGGCTGTACCGGCTGATCAGACAACCCTCAAGATTTAAACGCATGCTGGACATCCCGCGATTTATGTTCGCAATCATTTTTCGAAAAAAATAAGGATGTAAGCGCGACGTTTTAATGTTCAGGTACTGATTCAAAATGAATAATGCACATAATAAAAACAGCATTCATTCAAGTTACACCAACTCAAATGAATGCTGTTTTTGATTGTTATTTTATTTCAATGACACGATTAAGATTTTATCGGTTTTTATCAATGACCTTGTCAACAGGACCGATGGGCAAATCACCCATACGCAGTGCTTTAAAACCAAGAATCAACAAGCACAACGAAGACAAGAAAGAAATAACGATGCGCACCAAAGTAATAAGTCTGTTGACCACGCTCAAATTAATGCTGCCATTAAACAGTGCAAACAAGTTGCTTAAAAATGACGATGAGTCTGAAAACAAGCCAAGGAAATTGGATAGAATCGCGAAGAACAGCACAATCGCAACCGCTTTTACCGCCGTACGTTTCAGCCACTGATTTTCTTCAAAGAGCAAGACATACCCTGCGGCGATGACCAGTGGTGTAATGCCCAGAAGACCGATAAAATACAGTGCGGCACCCAGCAGACTGATTGTGATGCCAAGTTTTGTTTTTTCCATTTTGCATACCCCCATTGTTTAATGTGCTGTATTATATTTTTGTGAATTTACGCGTCAACCTTCGCGCCGCAATTTAAGCAAAACGCGGCATTTTCAACAATTTCATGGTTGCAATTTGCACAGGTCACCACAACGGAAGGTGCCTCTTCTGTGATTTCAGGTGACGGCTCCGCTTGCTGCTCTGCGCGTGTTCCGCAGCCGCCGCAAAATACTTGATTGGGTTCAAGTGGTTTACCGCAGTTTGTACAACTGCGCTCTTCCGGTTTTGCGGCTTGTTGTATGGCGGTGCCGCAACCACTACAAAACGGTGCGGTAAGGGATACTTCTGCACCGCAATTTTCGCAGTTGGTAACCCCTTTAATTTGCTTTATTTGTTCAGCGTATGCGCTGATTTTTGCTTTTGCATCATTGATGTCCGCAATCAACGGACTAAAACCCGGGTCGGGATTTTCACCAAGTGTTTGGTAGTACTGTTCTCCGATTTGTGTGAATGCGTTTTTGATGCGCCGTTCTTCATCGGAAATAAAGCCATTTAATTTCACTGTTTCTGCCATGTTTTTTGCTTTTTGCGCAGCATCTTGACCGGATTTTGTAATTTTCTTGCCAAGTTCCTCAAAAAAGGCCATAAGATTCCCTCCTTGGAATACATAAAAAGATTTAATTGTTTTTGCTGTGTCGCTTTTGATGCCGTTTTCGTGAAATTAACAACAATAGCCAACTTTTCAAATATTAAAACATATAACAAGATTGAATGCAATCCTTTTTCAAAATGATTGAATCAACACAGGAGTCGCCATTTTTTCATGCTCGTTTTTAATGAAGGTTTTAAATCATCCCACTCAAATCGCTGACGTAAATTCTGCGGAGAGTCCGGCAATGGTTGCTTTGGCATCCCCATAAATCATTAAGGCATTCGGCATCGTGAAAAGCTCATTTTCAATGCCGGAAAATCCGCGTCCCTTACCGCGTTTTAGAATAAACACCGTTTTTGCTTCATGCGCTTTGATGATGGGCATACCATAAATAGGGCTGGATGTATCCGTGAGCGCAGCAGGGTTGACGACATCATTTGCGCCGATAACAATCGCCACATCTTGTTGCGGCATGATGGGGTTAATGTCACTTTCTGTTTTAAGCTGCTCATAAGGAATATCCGCTTCGGCAAGCAACACATTCATATGCCCGGGCATACGTCCGGCCACAGCATGAACGGCAAAATTCACCTCACAACCATTGGCTTCAAGCTTTTGCGCAAACTCTTTTACCACATGTTGCGCCTGCGCAACGGCCATGCCGTAACCGGGAATAAAAACCACGGATTCTGCGGCTTCAAGGATGGCATATGCATCCTCAATCAAAATCGCTTTCGGTTCGGCATTGCTGCCGGATGTTACAGCTGCACTGCCGGCACCAAAACCGCTGAATAATAAATTGGTGATGCTGCGGTTCATCGCTTTACACATAATGAGTGTCAAAATAATGCCGGAGGCACCCACCAAAGCACCGGCAACCACCAACACCGTATTTGAAATAATAAAGCCGGCCATCGCCACCGCAACACCGGATAGAGCGTTTAAGAGCGAAATAACCACGGGCATATCGCCGCCGCCAATGGGCAATACAAACAATACCCCAAAGATGAGCGACACAGCGGCAATCACCATCACAGCCGCCATATTTATGGGCGTGCCGGGAATAATATATAAAACCGAAGCCGCAACAATCAACAACAACACAATGATATTAAAAATATTCTGTCCCGGAAAAACCACCGCCTTGCCGGGTAATTTTTCCGATAATTTACCCCATGCCAAAACCGAGCCGGTGAACGTAATGCCGCCGGTAAACAAAGCCAAAGATATGGACACTGCGATCATGACATCCGGCCTGTTCGGATTTTGAATAAACTGAGTAAATGCAACCAAAAACGAAGCCAGCCCGCCAAAACCATTATACAGCGCGACAAGTTCCGGCATACCCGTCATTTGTACTTTTTTTGACCAGACAAGTCCAATCACAGAACCAATCACCACCGCGATTAAAATCCATAAATAAGCACCACCAACAACATCCACCGCATCCCATGCATCAAGCACATCGCGCTCAAACAACACCGTCACCACAGCAATCAGCATCCCTATTGCAGAGAGTATGTTGCCGGAACGGGCGGTTTGGGGTTTGGTTAAACGCTTAATACCCAGTATAAATAATATACAGGCAATGATGTATGCAATGTTCGTGAGCATCGTTATTGATCCCCCTTCTTCTGAAACATACCCAGCATGCGCTCTGTAACAAGATATCCACCCACGATGTTGATGGCGGCAAGGACAATGGCAATAAAAGACAGCACCAAACCAAGCACAGTATCTCCGGCACTGGTGGCGAGTACCACAATCGCACCCACAATGGTAATGCCCGCGATGGCATTGGTTGCAGACATCAGCGGCGTATGCAGCTGAGACGGCACCTTTGTAATCAGTTCCTTACCCAGAAAAGCAGCGAGGATGAAAATAAATATTAACAATATAAATTCCATTTTCAAGTCCTTTCTAAAGATGGACAACACATTCATTCATCATTAATCAATCTATATTAAATGTCGCACGACCGACTTCTTTATTGAAACCGTTCATGAACAATCAAGCCATTGTCGGTAATAAGGCAGCTTTTAATGATTTCATCATTTTTATCCAGCACAAATGATTTTGTTGCTTCATTATAAAAATGCATCAGAAACGCAAAAATATTTCCGGAAAACATATTGCTGGCATCGCGGCTGACATGCCGCTCCAGCGCATCACCGCTGATGATGGTTACGCCATTTTCCAAAACAACATCTTTTGTTGGGTCACTACCCTCAACATTGCCTCCGGTAGAAACCGCCATATCAATAATGATGCTGCCCGGTTTCATGCCGGCAATCATTTCTTTGGTAAGCAGAAGCGGTGCCTTACGCCCAAAAACTTTAGCCGTTGTGATCACCACATCCGATTGAGCACAGACCTTTGCTTGTGCGGCACGTTGCATTAACACCTGTGCTTCGGTCAGCGCCACCGCATAACCTTGCTCTGTTTGCCCTGTTTCACCCAAGTCAATTTTTAAAAATTTTGCACCCAACGATTTTACCTCTTCTTCAACCACAGGACGGGTATCAAAAGCCTCGACACGCGCACCGAGCCGCTTTGCCGTTGCGATGGCTTGCAGTCCCGCAACACCAACACCGATGACAAACACACGTGCCGGCGCGATGGTTCCCGCAGGGGTCATCATCATGGGCATGAGCTTGGGCATGCGTGATGCCGCGAGAATCACCGCATAATATCCCGCCAATGATGCCTGTGAACTTTGGATGTCCATTTTTTGTGCAATCGTAGACCGGGGGATCATCTCCAGTGCAATGAGTTTTACACCCTTATCGGCAAAAACTTTTATTTCATCACGATGATTAAAAACATCAAAACCCGAAACATGCAAAATGCCGGAACGCAAGCATTCCAGTTGGGTGGGCTTATTAATTCGCACAACAATATCCGCAAAGGCATAACCCTCATCTTCGCATGTTAAAACGTTTGCACCTGCGGATATATACGCATCGTCATTATAACCGGAACCATCGCCGGCACCGGTGTGTATCGCAATTTCATACCCGGCCAAAACAAGTTTTTTTACATCGGATGGAATCAGCGCAACCCGTGGTTCACCGTCCGGTTCTTTACCTATAAAAATTTTTGTCATGCAGACCTCCTTATTTTATACCGATTCATATGATTTCAGCGTCCATTCAAAATGATGGTCCCACAACATTATGGCGGCAGACAATAATTGTTTTAGGTTTTGTCCATCAATACAAAACCGAAACGCATCCGCTAAATCATGTTCCAGTATATGCTTCAAAGCAGCAACCGTGGGTGCTTCGATATGTTTTCCGGCATTTATGGTATGTACGGCACAACACAACCCCTCAGGGGTCAGCACAGCATTTGTTGGCGCATCCATCAGCGCACCGCAAATGACACATTCATGAATATGTGGTGCCAGTCCGTGATCATCAAATATCTTATATAAAAACACGCTCAAAATTTGTTCTTCCGGCATGTGTCCTTTACACAAATGTTGCAATGATTTTAGGGTGATGCGTAAACATTCATCCGATTCCATTTGCTCCATCACTGTTTTTTCACACACTTCACAAATGAGGTGCGCTGCGATGAGCCGGTCATAATCAGTCCGCAGCGCATAAAAATTTTCAATCACTTCGGCAGCGTTCACAGAATAGAACCCGCGTCCTTTCGCCAAAACAAAGTCGGCATACACAAAAAGTTGTGCTGCCGCTATAAATTTTGATTTTTGTTTGCGCGCGCCGCGCGCATAAACCAACAAACGACCATGTTCTTTACACAGCAAAAGCAAACGTTTATCAGATTCTCCTGTTTCAAATTCTTTAATAACCAACCCACGAACTTTAATGGTTTCCATTATTGTTCAGTATATCCAAAGTTCTTTAATAAAAAGTCTGAATCACGCCAATTCTTCTTCACTTTAACCCACAATTCTAAAAACACAGGCGTGCCAATGAGCCGCTGAATGTCGTGGCGTGCGGCGGTGCCTATTTTTTTGAGCATGTCTCCGCGTTTGCCGATAATAATGGCTTTGTGTGAATCGCGTTCGCAGTAAAGGGTGGCACCCACATCATAAATGGTGTGGGGATCATCTTCATTGCCTGAACGCGGTTTCATGGTGGTAATTTCCACCGCAATGCCGTGTGGGATTTCTTCTTGCAAATAAGACAATGCTTTTTCTCTAATAATTTCTGCGGCAATGGCACGCTCCGGTTGGTCCGTGATTTGATCTTCCGGAAAAAACATCGGTCCTTCGGGCAATACACGGATAATGCCGTCAAGCAAACCATCCGTATTTTCACCCTTGAGTGCAGACAGCGGCACAATGCCTTCAAAATCATATTGCTTTGCATACACGTCAATTACTTTTAACAGCACCGGCTTTTCTACGGTATCAACCTTATTAATGGCCAAAAACACCGGTGTTTTTACATGTTCCAGGGATTGAATAATCATGGCATCATCCGCATGAATTTTTTCACGCGGCTCGACCATATAAATAATCGCATCAGCCTCATCCAGTGCATACTTAACCGCCTTATTCATAAAATCACCCAATTTCGTCGTCGATTTATGAATCCCCGGCGTATCTACAAAAATAATTTGATAATCACTGCCGGAAAGGATGGTGCGGATGCGGTTGCGCGTTGTTTGCGGTTTTGGCGATATAATAGAAATTTTTTCACCGATAAAAAAATTCATCAGCGTTGACTTGCCCACATTGGGCCGTCCAATGATGGTGACAAAACCCGAGCGAAATTCTTTAGACATTTAAGATCCTCCATGATGTACTTGTGTAGTATGTACAAAATATATTTTCTACTATTATATTAAAAGTCACCGCGTAAAGATAGATAATTTTGTGCAAATTTTTGTTTTTTAGTGGCAATTTGAAAATTTAATGGTATTATAGTAGAAGCAGACAAAAAATATACATATTTTGTTATTCAGGGAGGAAATTTACGTGATCTCAAACCAAATTTTACAAAGTACTGTTGATGGATTAAAAGCCATTACCCGCAAAGATATATGTGTGATTGACCGTGAAGGTAAAATGGTTGCCAGCACAGAATCTGATACATCACAAACCCCATTAACATTTATTGATAGTGTCATATCTTCTCCCGCAGAAAACCAGCTCATTCATGGCAGCCAATATTTTAAAGTTGTTGACAATGGCATCACCGAATACATCCTTGTTGTCCGAGGCGATGATGAAGACTCTTTCCGTGTCGGAAAACTCTCGGCATTTCACATCCAATCTTTGATGATGGCTTATAAAGAGCGTTTTGATCGTGACAACTTTATTAAAAACCTTCTCCTCGACAATCTGTTGTTGGTGGACATCTATTCACGTGCAAAAAAACTGCGCATTGAAAACACCGTAAAACGTGTGGTTTGTCTCATTGAAACCAATGTGGATACCGACATGAGTGCGGTAGAAATCCTTCGCAGCATCTTCCCGGACAGACAAAAAGACTTTGTAACCGCTGTCGATGAAAACAGCATCATTCTTGTAAAAGAACTTGCTGAAAAAGACGGACATGAAGAAATCGAAGACATGGCAAAAATGATTGTCGATACACTGCAAACCGAAGCCATGAGCCGTGTGTATGTCGCCATCGGTTCACCGGTGAATGACCTTAAAAATGTCTCGAACTCATTTAAAGAAGCACGGCTCGCCCAAGAAGTGGGTAAAATCTTTGAAGTAGAAAAACAAATTGTTAATTATGAACATCTCGGCATCGGCAGACTTATTTATCAGTTGCCACTACCATTATGCCGCATTTTCGTCAATGAAATGCTTCAAGGATTTTCTATTGAAGACATTGATGAAGAGATGTTTGCGACGGTAACCAAGTTTTTTGAAAACGATCTTAATGTGTCTGAAACATCCCGCGAACTTTTCATCCACAGAAATACATTGGTATACCGCTTAGATAAGCTTCAAAAAATGACCCGATTAGATCTGCGCAAATTTACCGATGCCATCACATTTAAAATTGCCCTGATGGTCAACCGTTATATGCAGTACCGCGAAAGACAGCAATACTAGGAACATAAGCCCCCCTTAAAAGGGCTTATGTTCCGTTCGAGCACACCGGCAGGTGTGCGAGACTAAGCGATTAGACACGCCACGAAGTCGGCGATTAGAACACGCCGATAGGTGTGCGAGACTCGCAATCAGGCACACCACAAAGTCGGTGATGAATCACACCGATTTTTCACAACATTGTTTTGTGAAAAAATTAGCAAACCCAGGAGTTATAATGATCGAATTTTCAAATGTAACAAAAATATATGACAATGGAACCAAAGGACTTTCCAATGTTGATTTAAAAATCGAAGACGGTGAGTTTGTCTTCATCGTTGGCACCACCGGCAGCGGCAAAACCACCATGGTGAGTCTGCTGCTTAAAGAAATTGAACCAACAGAAGGCAGCATCACCGTCAACGGAAGAAACATCACCACCTTAAAACGAAACAAACTTCCTGCATACCGCCGCGACATGGGCGTTGTTTTTCAAGACTTTAGATTATTGCCCAATAAAACAGTATATGAAAATGTAGCATTTGCCATGCAAATCGTCGAAGCCACCAACAAAGAAATCCGGCGTACTGTGCCACAAGTGTTGTCTTTGGTTGGCTTGGCGAAGAAGGCAAAGTCATACCCATCCGAGCTATCCGGAGGAGAACGGCAGCGTACCGCACTTGCACGCGCAATTGTGAATAAACCGCCGCTGCTGATCGCCGATGAACCCACCGGAAATCTTGACCCGGACACCGCGTGGGAAATCATGACATTGCTCGAAGACATTAATGAACGCGGCACCACAGTGGTGGTGGTTACCCATGCACATGATATTGTGGATGACATGCACAAACGCGTCATTGCACTGAAAAATGGCGAATTGGTTCGCGACGTAGAACGGAGCGGTTATATCAATGAAGCCTAGAACCATTCATTATTATTTTAAAGAAGCCTTCCGCTCGGTGGTCAAAAACCGTATGATGTCGGTGGCCAGTATTTTTACCGTTGCTTCTTGTATTTTTATCGTCACTGTATTTTATTTGCTTTCAAGCAATGTAGAATTTTTTGTAGGACAATTAGAAGACACCATTGAACTGGTGGTTTTTGTCGATGAAGACATCGACAATGCAGGACTGGTACGGCTCGAACAGATGATACGCAACATTCCGCGTGTCACCAAAGTCATACACCGTTCGCGTGAAGATGAACTGGATCATTTTATTAACCGTCTCGGTGCCAATGAAGCACTGGAACAGCGGCTGGAGATGGACAACCCGCTCCGGGATTCTTTCATCATACAACTGTCAAATCTTGCCTATCAAGAAGATGTCATCCGTGCGCTGGACAACTTGCGTCCGCAAGGCATCATCAACATCCGGCATTCAGAAGATGTTGCAAACATCCTTGTGATGATTTCAAACATTGTGCAAATTGTTTCGATTGTGCTCGTATTGGTACTTAGCATCATTGCCGTCGTCATCATCACGAATACCATTCGCATCACGGTCAATGCGCGCCGCAACGAAATTAACATCATGAAATACGTCGGCGCAACCGATTGGTTTATACGTTGGCCCTTTGTCATTGAAGGCGCCATTATTGGTCTGATCGGCGGAATATTGCCTGCGGTGTTGTGCTGGTTCGGTTACAACTGGGTCTTTACCCGTATTATCAATACCCCGCTTCTTGCCTTTGTAGAATTTTTGCCTCCGGGCAGAATCTTCATATATTTGTTACCGCTCGCGATTATCATGGGTACGGCAATTGGGCTGATTGGCTCCATTGTATCCGTCCGAAAACATTTACGTGTTTAATCGTGCAACACAGTGTTATCTTGAATTTTATACCAACCATTTATATGACGCCAATGAAGGAGGCATAATCAAAAAATGAAAAGATGTAGTTTTAAGCTGAGGCTGGTTGTTTCCATAATGCTCATTTCATTGCTATTACCCATCATGCCCTTGTCGGCAACCCAACGTTTTCAAGACGCGTTGGATGAAGCCAGACAAACACAACGACAGCATTTTCAACAAGTGACGCAGCAGCAAACACTCATCAGCGACTTGCAAGGTGAAATGGCAGAAGTTATGGCACAAATGCAAGCGCTTGACCAAGAGTTTGTTGATTTGGCGAATGAACTTGCCGTGGTGGAGTATGCACTGAGCGTCACGGAAGAACGCATTGAAATTGCGGAAGCAGAACTGGACATTGCCACCGCAGAACGCGACCGGCAATTTGAGTTGTTTCGGGCATCCTTGCGTTCATCGCACGAATCCGGACCGGTTGGACTCCTTGAAGTGCTGCTCACCGCAGAAAGTTTTTCCGATTTTCTCACATTGTTTGAGTCGGTCAGACTGATTGCCGAAGCCGATCAAGCCATTTTATCAAGCTTAGAAGCAGCAGAGCAGGCCATCGCATACAATGTCAATGTTTTACACAACAACCGCGCAAACCTGGAACTGTTGATTGTCGGCAAACAGTTGGCTCAAATGGATTTAGAAAACAACCGCACAGAACGGGAAGTGTTCTTTACCACATTGGCAGAAGATGAAGCGCGTATGAATGCGTTTCTCGCCATCTTGGAAGAAGAAGACCGTGTACTGCGCGGATATGTCCGAACGGCTGAAACGGCACTGGCCAATGAACAAGAGCGCATCCGCCAAGAAGAACGTGCACGGGCTGCCGCTGAACGCGCCGCCGCACAAAGTGCAAGGCTTGCCACGCTAAACGCACCGGATCACCCCTTCCAGTGGCCGATACCCACGCATGGCGTAATCTCCAGCGGCTTTGGCAACAGACCCAGGGTTTTTGGCAGAGGAACGGAATTCCATGGCGGTATTGACATCCCCGCACCCACCGGCACCCGTATTGTCGCATCCCAGGACGGCATCGTGTACTTTTCAGGATGGTCCGGAGGATTTGGCAACACGGTCATCATTGACCATTACGGCGGATACCGCACACTGTATGCACACAACTCCGTGAACCGCGTCGCCGCAGGTGACCGTGTTACACGCGGCCAACATATCGCCGATGTCGGTTCCACGGGACAATCCACCGGCCCTCATGTACACTTTGAAATCATCCGCAACGGCACCAGAGTCAACCCGACAAACTATGTAGGATGGAACTAATATATAATAAAGCCTTGATCAATCGACCGAGGCTTTTTTTGTGCAAAATTATTGCACCATCCATTCCAGCGCGTTCATTTTAAAATATACACATACTTTCAGTGCAGTGAAAATATATGTGTGTTTTAACATGTATTTATAGTGATGTGAAGATACAATAAACTTTTAACATTGATGCGTAAACATTAATTATCAGTTTAATAAGGTTGCTGCTATTTCCCGCCAGACATACAAGGATAGTAAAGCCATTCAAGAAAGAACCGCCACACACATATTACCTCAGCACCCCGGCTAATCATACATTAATTTATAACAAGAGCCCTACACAAAATCGCATCATTCCTTTTAAAATCACGGCAGACGCCGACCCCTTCTATTCGGATGCAAATCAAAAATTTTTACCGGAATCAATATCACGATCAGAAAACGGAGACGGAACACGATGCCGATGAAGTTTTCACCAAAAGCACTTGAACAACTTACCGAAACAACCAATAAAGACTTTATTTATAAATCTTCTGTCCGGTATTCATAATATCCTTCATAATAATAACTAACATCAATGCCTTTCATAAAGGTTTGCATGCCACAATCATTCGTGAGCGCATTGCCGATTAATGTCTGTATTTCCAGTGCATTGATGGGTGAACGCCGCATCGCAGACAAATAGGCGTCTTTGTCAATGAGATTCCAGTCCACAACCTGACCGAGTGCCTTTTTCAGCATTAAATCCAGCCATATCCGCATTGCACGACCATTGCCTTCACGAAACGGATGTGCAATATTCATCTCGACATATTTTGTGATGATTTCATGGAAAGTATCATATGGCAAACCATCAATATACTGCACAGATTGACTTAAATACATGGTTGGCGCGAACAAAAAATCATTCTTTGAAATGTTCACTTCGCGCATTTTTCCGGCAAAATCATAAATTTCGCCAAATAGTGTCCTGTGGATTTCAGACAAACCCTTGAATGTGCCGGCTTCAATATTATCAAGTTGTCCCGACTGAAACAGCTGTTTCGCCTTTTGTTTGCTTATTTTTTCTTCTTGCCTTGCCAGCTCAATTTGATTCGAGATTCCCAATTTGTTTTCAAGCGCCATGTTTTTGCACCCCTGTTTGATGACTTATAAGACAAATATATCATTTTGTTTATTGACGGTCAAACCAATGAAGCACTGAAAACACTTGTGTTTTTCAATATACGGTTGTGATCCTCAGAACCTATTCACATTTTTGAGTGCTCATCTTGAAACAACATCTTCGCGGCATGCAGCACATCGCCGGAGCGCACCTCTTCAAGCGAAGACTTTGCCCAATTGGGAAAGTTTTCTTTTTCAAATGCGGCAATGAGTGTAAAAATCGGAGACACAACCGTATCGATGCATTGTTCATATGCTTCTTGCACCAAACGGTGATGCTTGTATTTTGTTTCGTACAAACGATTGTATTCATGAGTAAAGGCAGCCGCAGCAGCCGGTGATAAAGAACTGCATACATTGCGTATGTCCTCATAACGAAAGCCCTTGCCGAGAAAATTATAATCAAACATGAGTGCGGCAGCAGCATCCTTGCGAACGATAAAGTTGGTCCAATAAAAATCATGATACACCAAGGTGTATTCCGGTGATGCCAGCGCGTCTTGAAGTTTATTGATGTTTTGAATGAGGTATTCAAAGGTGCTTTCTGCTTCAGGCATGTGCATTTTTAGTTGACTTAATTTGAGCACCGTCACTTGATCAAATTCACAGTACATCTGATGCAAATCCGGAGCATTTAATCCCTTTTCATGCAAATCAAAATACCACGCTGCCAATAATTTTGCCACATCAGGATTGGACAAGTCGGAATCTGTTCCCATGCGCCACTCATTTGAGTATTCAATATCTTGCATCAAAATCGTCGCATCACCCAGCGCATACACATCGATGGTGGGAATGTCTAGGTTTTTTAACAACTGATAATTTGCAATCTCACGCAGGTATGCCGCGGTTTCAAAACATTTCAGTACCGCCGGAGCATCATCATAAGAACATTTAAACACATAAATACCATCTTTTGCGCGCAATAAATGCACATCATGAAGATATCCTTGCAGATTCATGATGTCCGATTGAATGGCTTTTGTGATAAACGGAAACATTATGGGTTTTAAAGTCTTTACAACATAAAACCCATAAACATTCAGCGCACGCGATTGAATCCATATTTGTGCCGGACACATGCCATAACCCAGTTTACGCCACATCGGAACCGCTTCTAATTTATCCGCACTGCTCCACGCACTCAATTGTGTAAAACCTTGTGATACCGCCCATTGTTCAGAAGATGCAATGAGTTTCCGTGCAATGCCGTGCCTGCGAAAATCGGCATCCACTTCGATGATGTTAATAAACGCTTCGGTTACATCTGCCAGCGGCTCATAGAATGCTTTTGGAATCACTGAAATAAAACCAATAACTCCCCCGTCATGCACTGCCGCATGCGAAAAGCCATCCGTCTCCATACATACATGGCTCTGTTTCATGCTGCCGTATTTTTCACCAATGGCTTTAAACATGGACCAATCAATCATTTTATATACTATATTCAACAGCACACCTCCGCATTGTAATACCTGTTATCATATATCAATATTGATTGCTCATGACCACACGATATATAAATTTTAAGAATCATCAAAACTTATTTTTATGATTCATGTTCTCCTGTAATGCGGCAACGTTAATATTTTTTATCGTGGTACGGCAATTATATCCAACCCGCTTAAAATCAAATCTGCGATCGTGACTTTTTGTTGGTCTAACGCTTCACGCAAAGTCATTTCTGCACCATCCATAAACGTCAAGACAATCGAACCCGACATGATGGCGGGCAGATAGTAGCGGTGGTATTCATCCTCATAAATAAACTCCAATGCGGTTGCAAACATTCCATCCGGAATATAGATTTTTACCAATGTAGGCACGCTGGATTCGTTTTGTTCACTAAGATGCACCGGTATTTCGCTTGGCGGGGCTTGCCTGTTCATCACGTGCGCAGGTGTTATGATCACATTTAATCCGCTTAAAATCAAATCGTCAATGGTGACTTTTTGTTGGTCTAACGCTTCACGCAAAGTCATTTCTGTACCGTCCATAAATGTCAAGACAATCGAACCGGACATGATGGCAGAAAGATAATAACGGTGATGTTCGTCCTCGTAAATAAGTTCTAGTGCTGCTGCAAACATCCCATCAGGAATATAGATTTCGACCAACGTAGGCACTGTGACATCTTTAATTATGCGAGCATCCCCAATGCGGTGAAGATAAGGATCAAAATCATGCACACTATCGATTATCCGCATCATGGTGACAATGGACTGCTCACGGGTATAGGGTTCTTGTGGCGAGAAACGCTGGTCGCCAACGCCGCGCATAAGCCCCAACGCATACGCAGAAGCAATGCCATTTAATGCCCATGAAGAAATTTGTCCATAATCTGCAAATATGCCGGGAAGATAAGGCATGTCAAGCATGACGGGTAAGTCAGTGGTGTTTAATACGTCGTGAATTTCGTGGAAAAGCCTTGCGAGCATCACCGCAGCTTGTTCGCGGGTCAGCAACGAATAAGGGTCAAAACGGTTATCCCCCACGCCGGAAACAATGCCTAAATAAGCAAGTTTTTCCACATTGATGTCTGTAGTGTCGTCAAAGCGTATGCGCCCTGCAATTTCTATGCCTGTTGTTGTTTCGTAGAGAACCACCGCAAGCGTAGAAAATTCGGCACGCGTAATTGCTTGTGTGAAATGGGACTGCAAATGCAGCGGTACAATGTCCAAGTCTATTGCGTCGCGGACTTGATCATATGCCCACGATGAGGGAGTGTCGATCGTTTGCGCGTGGATGTTTATTGTGGCAATCCCTGTCATAAGGAAAATGCCAACCATCATTGCCATAATGCTTTTGCTTAATTTCTTCATATTGCCTCCTGTGCCAATGCATGATTTATTTTTCATTGCTGAATAGTCCATTGTGTTTTAGCAAATTTTTTTTAATCGTCTTTGTGATGGGATTTGTTTCAAATTTTATCCTTTTCTTTGCAATTTTAAAAATGCGTCTGATCAGTGTGTCATTTCAGTTTGTAAATTCACAAATGCGTGCCATATAATATGCTTTGGTTATTTATTCATCTGTCACGGTTGGTTTTCATCCTCATATTGTGCCGTAAAACAGTAGATCTTGTCAAACCCTCTGCGGAAACATTTGCCGTTTCGTGGGTTATGGATAAACTGCGGATTGTTATGCTACCGGCCATTTCTCTTTTAAATACAAACATAAACAACAATCTCGGTACTACCAAATTGGCCAATATAATGGCAAAATGATTACCACAACGAAGCATCCGCACCGAATAAAATCCTCACAGGTATTTCATGAGCATTTAGGGTCAAGCGGTTTTCAGTCACGTTGAGTTATCATCAAAATGTTTTTATTTTTGTATATGTATATACAACAACAGCACATCTGATGCCCGGATGTGCTGTTGTTGTATTTTTTAGTTGTGATGATTTTTGTCAAAGCTGACATCACCATTCATATTAACATCTATAATCACGTCATCATCATGTTCGTCACCGGAAAAGATTTTGACATTGCCATTTTTTGTGACACGCACAATGGACTTCTTTTTACGTTTTTTTGCTCGGCCGATGTCACCGGGTGCAAAGATGATGCCTGTAATTGGGATAATGATCCAACCCCACAACCACCAGCCGAAGAACACGCCAAGCAGTATATAGATAAACGGTGAAAGTCCGGTAAAGGTTTTCCATCCAAGTCCTCCGGTAAGAACACCCATCATCGGAATAATGATCCAACCCCATGTCCACCAACCCCATGTCCACCATTCCGGTTGCCAATGTTGTTGGGTAATGCCGAGAATGATATAAATAAATGGGGTCAGCGGCATCAAACGTGTAAACAATCGGCTCATACGCCAATGAATGTTCACACCATAATCATCTTCAAAAGTGTCAATTTCGACCGCACGCTTTTTTTCAAAACCGCTCACCAGTTCTTCACGATCGCCAAGACCTTCTCTTGCCACCGCCAGTGAATCTTCCATGTCATAACCTTTTTCCATATATTCACGGACACTGTCTGTAAGATGATTACGTAATTCTTCTTTTTGATCGCGCACTTCATCCGTTTCAATTACATCGAAGAAAAGGTCGTTGACGATGACATTGATTCTTTGATTGATTACATTATTGTTCATCCTCTAGCACCGTCCTTCTTGTAATTTATTTGCCAGTTTTATCAACACCCTGGCGGTGGTGGTTTTAATACAATGCCATTCAACAATGGCGGATGGCAAATTGCGTGCTTCTGTTGCGGTCACATACTCGGTTGCCGGTGTTTGAATGTGGTTAATTCCAGTTAGGTACATCATAATTTGTGTCCTCCCATTGTAAGATTTTGTCCATCAGGACTTTCGTCATTGCCCATTTTATTTTGTTTTCTTTGAGGGTTAAAAGTCCCTCTTGCGTCAGCGTATAATATTTTCTGCGGCCACCTTGACTCTCATCACCCCAATATGATGCAATGAGGTTTGTCGATTCCAATCGGCGAAGTCCTGAATAAAGTGTGGCCTCTTTAATTTCACACTCATCATCCGTGATGTGTGAAATGGTTTTTGAGATGCTGTACCCATAACCATCAGACAGTGAAATAATTTTTAATAAGATCAAATCAATGTGTCCGCTGATTAAGCTTGATGGAGATATTGATACATTCAATGTGATTCCTCCTTCGATGAATTATTTACAAACACTATATACTTTGCGCGAGCGATTACTGTGTTGCATGAGGTAGTATAATACACAAAATAATATGTGTCAACTAGTATTTTAAAAAATTTTTATTTTTTATGTTTTCACAAAAAAAACACACGCATTCATAACAATCCGTGTGTTTTGGTTTTATTGAATACCCTCGGTACTATTTTATGTGCATGCACAAAATTGGCACACATAAAATTTGCGGCATCAACATGCATGCGCCAATTGCTTGCTTGATTTACATTGTTTCAAACTTTTGATATTCGTTTCAAAATAAAAAATATGAAAAAAATTACCCGTGCCAATATATTAATCCCCATCACCGCAACAACCGCAAGCATGGGCAATAAGTATTTCATTCTTAAGTGATGTGTCCATGCCGCATGAAATGCTTCGGCAGACAAACCCAGTGCATGATAAAAATTGGAATCTGTATGCAGTGCAACCACCGCGTCCCATCCATGCTCGCGCACAATAAACCGCACCATGGACAACCCGTACCAATACGGATCAGCACCAAAATAATTCGTTCGCAACAAAAGTGCGCCCGATTCCGGAAAATCATGACGCATGGTTCGCTCAAATTCAAACCACCACAAGTGATACCACGGGATAAAACCATGCTTGTATTCTAAATACATGGCAGTTCCCTCAATAAGATAACGCCGTGAAACAACCGAGGGTGCGATGTGAAATTGTGCAACATGGACCAGTTCATGCAAGGCCGTGCCCATAATCAAATTATAATGCTGTATGCGCGAAGCCGCGTTTGGGGATAAAAGATCAATCTGTCCCCTTGATGCAAGCCCTGTGGTAACCCCACCCGGTCGTCCGTCAAAATGCCACGCATTCCATCTTCGAAATTCTTCCCGCGAAGCATGAAGACGGACGCGCGTTTGCGGCATCGCTTCAATAGAAAAAAGCGACTTGATGTCTTCAACATAGTACATTAAAACTTGAAGCACAGATTGCGCCGACGACAACCCACCCTCATAAAATTCAATGCGAAAATGTTGTGTTTGAAGCACATGCAGCGCAACAAGTTCGCCGTCAACATGAGGAAATGACAATGCATCCGTTGCGGCATTTGTACATGAAGCAAACATCAACAGTATAAACAAACTTATGGTTATTATATGGCTGCATTTTTGTCTGATCATAAAAGTCCTTTCGTCATGCCTTTGTTGTTCTTTTAAACGTCAGGATATGTTTCCGCTTCTCTCATTATCATAATGCCGATAAATTAAATTGTAAACCATTTGCATAATCATGAATTATTTAAATTTACAGTTGCATTTATGTTATCACTTTGATAATATAATATTATTGATAACAAAAATATCTTCGTTAAAGGAGACCGCTGTCATGATTTCTGAAAAAATAACATTATACAGCGAACTTGATCTGCCGGGCATGCTTACAATCCCCACAATCGGCACCGCGCCCTATCCTTGTGTGGTACTCGTACACGGTTCCGGCGCATCGGATATGGATTCACGTATTTATGCCATCGCACCATTTAAGGATATCGCCGAAGGATTGGCGGCTTTGGGCGTTGCGTCGCTGCGGTATGACAAGCGCAGTTTTGTGATGACCGGTGCTGATGCAAAAAAATTTATGAAGGACGGCTGTTTTACGGTAAAAGAAGAAACCGTTGACGATGCCATTGCGGCCGTACAATTTGCAAAAAGTGATCCGCGTATTGACACAAACCGCGTATTCATTGCAGGACTTTCGCTCGGCGCCATGCTGACCCCACGCATTGACGCGGAAGGTGCGGACGCGGCAGGACTCATCATAATGTCCGGGTCACCCGGAAAACTGGAAACACTGTCCATGAAACAACAAGATGATTTTTTAAGTAATATAAAAGGCATTAAAAAATGGATCTATACAAAATTAATTCATTCCGTGCGAAAAAAATATGCAGCACTTGAAACAAAAACCGATGATGAATTAAAAAAAATCCCCTTTGCCGGAAGCGCCACTATGTATTATCTTAAAGAAATGGGGCGCAAAACCGGCGGGGATTATTTGTCCGAATCAGCAAAACCGGTTTTGATCATGCATCCGGAAGATGATTTGCAAGTACCGGTTGAAAGTTTTTATCAATATCAATCTATTTTAAAAGACCGCGACAATGTAGTTTTGATTAAATATCCGGGGCTGAACCATTGTTTTATGAAATCCATTTATAAGGACATCACAAAAGCAATCAAAGAATACAAAACCCCACAGCATGTCCAACCGCAAGTCATCGAAGACATGGCAAGGTGGGTGAACAATCAATGACGAACAAACTCATTCAACATCTGACCAACCCCACAAAAAACAAAATCATCATACAAGTGATGTCTGAGGGACAGACGACGGCGAAAGCACTTGCGGCACACAATGCCGACATTCCTCAGGCAACGCTATACCGTCATTTAAAAAAGCTCGTTGATGATGGTGTGTTGAAAATCATTGAAGAACGGCAGATACGCAATGTCACAGAAAAAGTGTATGGCATGGCGATTGACTTCACCGCCTATACAGAAAAAATGATAAAAGAGAATGATGCGGAAGCCTATCTGGGACTGTTTTACAATTATATGGCGGGGCTTGTGAAAGAATTTAAAACTTACAGCGAACGGGATGATGTTGATCTGCTTCATGACGGTTCAGGATTTAAGCTCCAGCATTTTTATGCCGATTTAGAAGAACTGCAAATGCTCTCCAAAGCCATTGCCGAACTGATCACACCCTTCATCACGGATGATGGCAGCAAGCCACGCAAAGAACGCCTGCTCGGCATCATCTTCACCCCACCGACCCAATAGAAATGAGGTTTATATGATTGCAGTAAAAATGGAACAACTCATCAAGCAATATGACAGCGGAAAACGTGCCGTAAACAACATCAATGTCCACATCAACCAAGGTGAAGTCTTTGGTTTTTTGGGTCCGAATGGTGCCGGAAAGACCACCGCGGTAAAACTGTTAAACGGCATCCTCGCACCCACCGGCGGTATTTGCGAAGTGTTTGGATATAGTCCTACGGTGCAGCCTGTAAAGGTTCATGCCATTGCCGGTGTGGTCACCGAACATGCACAAATGTACGGCAATTTATCAGGCCTTGAAAACTTAATATTTTACGGCAAGGTGTTTGGGCTTGCCGCAGATGAAAGCAAAAAGCGTGCAACCAATCTTTTGGCGCAGCTTGAACTCGCCGATGCCGCCGACCGAAAACTCGCCGATTATTCTACCGGTATGCGGCAACGGTTATCACTCGCACGCGCCATGATTCACAAACCAAAAATATTATTTTTAGACGAACCCACGGCATCACTTGATCCGGAGAGTGCGATGAATGTAAACAACATCATCAAGTCTTTGGCAAAAAATGAAGGCACCACCGTATTTTTGTGCACACATCAACTGCGTTATGCACAAGATGTCTGTTCGTCCTATGGACTTATCGACAACGGACAAATGCTTGCGGTTGGCAACTTGAACGAACTGCGCAACATGGTATTTTCCGGCAGTCATGTACGCATCGAAACCGACCGCATCCCCGATGGGCTGACCGCACAAAAAACCGGTGACAATACGTACTCTGTTGATGTTACCTCTGATGATGAAATCCCCGTCATTGCCCAAGCCATCATTGACGCCGGCGGAAAACTGTACCATATTTCATCGGAGAAGGCATCTGTTGAAGAAATTTATTTTTCACTGGTGGCCAAAGCAAACCAAGAAGGAGGCCAACACCATGATTAATACGATGCAAAAAGCCATCATACAAAAAGATCTTCGGTTTGTGAAAACCACCAAGGGAAATCTATCCTCCATTATTGTTGTGTCTTTGATGTTTGGTGTCATCGTGCCGGCGATTTTCATTATTGGCATTCATTTTACCCCTGACGACGCCGGTGAATTTGCGGAAATCGTCAATTTATTGCTCGCGTCAGACGCTACTGTTGATTTGCAAACTGCCTTGTTCATGCTTGCTTTAAATTACATCACCCCCATGTTTTTCATGATGATCCCGGTGATTTCCGCCGCAACCATGTCGGCAAGTTCTTTTGTCGGTGAAAAGGAGAAACGTACGCTTGAAACACTGTGCTATTCACCCCTTCCGATCGGCAAAATCTTTTCAGCGAAAGTGCTTGCATCTTTGTTTATGGCGATGGCGGTCACGCTTGCAACCTTTATTCTTTTTGTCATCATCAGCCAAACCATGCTGTTTTTCATGTTGGGACATTTTATTTTCCCGGGACTGATGTGGCTGGTGTTAATCCTTGTGGTCACACCGGCATTGTCACTCCTTGCCATCACCATCACTTCAATGATTTCAGCAAAGGCACAAACCATTGAAGAAGCGGTTCAAAAATCCGGACTGCTCACCATTCCCATCATCTTAATCATGTCCACGCAGTTCACCGGAATTATTTTAATTAATGCTTGGATTATGCTTGGATTTGGTGCCGTCATCGCCATCATTGCCTTGGTGTTGCTTAAAAATTCATTGCGCAACTACAATTATGAAAAATTGCTAAAATAGGGTTTGCGCAATATTAATCAATGATTTTACAAACAAAATCCCCGTTTGGATTCAGTGCCGCAAGTACCGATGCGGCAGCAATATTCCAAACGGGGATTTTTTTATGATATCGTCCATGCCGTCAATGGCGGCGGAACAATTTAATCTGACTACGGTAAATTATTATTTACGATGATTCTTTCACACCGGTCACCTTTGCTTTTTTCATGATGCGTCTGACGATAAAGAAAATACCAAGACCGACAATGCCGACCATCATCAGCGGCAAAACAGCGCCGGCAAACCAAACAACAACACCTTGGAATCCGCGCACCACGCTGTCCACCGAATCACCAAAAGCACCGCCGATGCGTTCGCCGATACCGGGAAGGATGGCGGGCACATTATCCGGCCATGGCTCAAAGAGCGTAATATGGATGGTAGAATATGCAATTTGACTCGCCATATTGTTCAGTAAGCTGAGTGTTGATTCAATTTGAAAACGCACATTTGACAATCGGGTTTCCAGTGCCAACAAATCGGTGATGCCGGTGGCTTCATCAATCAGTGCAAGCAGACGTTCTTCCTCAATGCGGCGGGTGGATAAATCCGAGGCAAGGTCCGTAAAACGATCCGTAACATCATCGGCACGGCTGGATGCAAAGCGCACTTCGCCAAGCAGTTGTACATAGTCAAACATTTCAACGAAGCGGTCTGCCGGAACGCGCATGACCATGGACAACACGCGCCGACCTTGATTGGTTAAGGATTCTGATGCAATGAATCCGCCGACATGCGGCACCACATCACGCAACAAGGCCACCACGTCGTCAAAGTTTTCCGCATCCATCTCAACAGAGCCGGTTTGAATTAAATGACGTTCGCCGGACTCGGCAAGTTCTTCCCATGAAACATCATCAGACACAGCTTCAGGGGATGCCATCCACATCATATCACTATCCAGAATGGCGCCGCGAGCCGTGACCGCAACTGATTCCGGCACAACACCTGCGGGTGCCGGGGTCGCCATCGGCACGCCGGCGGCTGTTTGCCGCGGGGTGCTCCATGGTGATACATAAGATGCATCATTGGCACAACCGGCAACAAAAGCAACCACCAATAAAAACAACAATGCCGTTAATATATTTTTCTTTTTCATGATTATGCCAATCCCCCTTCGTTGGTGTCGTTCTTTGACATCTCTATTTTTACAGAAGCATCCATTATGGCGGCACCTGTTTCTGTGTTTGGATGCATGCGTGCATCGGTTGTGTTTGCCTGATCTTTTTCTGCCTTCATGCGTGTTTTTAAATCATAAACACGTGATGGGCTGACTTGGTATTTTTTTTGTATTTTAACCACGATAAACGCAATGAGCAGTCCAATCACCAAGAACACAAAGAACGGCAATGAAATACGCACAAATCCAACAAAAAGATTGGCAAATCCACGCTGTATTGATCGTGCCGAGCGCAAAAATGCCGTTTCGATGCGTGCGCCAAAACCATCCCGTTCCGGTTCTTGCCATTCAGCGGGTGCCTCAAACAATGAAATCGTCATAACGGGGCTTTGTACTTGATTCATAAGCCAATTTTTATGCCCGATAATATCATCACGCTGGCGCATCACTTGCGTTACGCGGTCATTCACGGCAATAAGCACATCCAAGGTGTTGGATGCCGCCATCATTAATGTCAAACGTTCAAGTTCTGTATTTAACACCGCAATGCGTACATCCGCATCGGTTATTTGGTTGTCAAAATCGGTCGTCAATTCATGTTCTGAAAATACATCCCCCAGTGCGCGCACAACATCCTGTGCTTGGCGAAAAGCGGCAGGGTCAACGCGCAGCGTCAGACGCGCTTCTGAAATCGTCTGTCCTCTGCCAATCGGGCTGGTCGAGCGTGATGAATCCAGCACCATAGCGTTTAGTGATTGAATCGCAGCAAGTGCATCGTCCAAGGACAGTACTTCAACGTGAATATTGTGTGTACGCTGCATACGCCGCGGCGCAGCAAAAACAGGAACCACCAATGTAAGCATCAACATGATGCAGATAAGACTGCCATAAAGTATTTTCATACCACCACATCCTTCTTTTATGTATTCTACAACGGGTTACCAATAAAAACGCACAAAATTTATTTATGTTCCATTGATGCCATCAGACATGTTTTAAATATCAATGCTATTGCCCGCCTGTCTGGCAATCGCCGGTCTAGCGTCGGTACATTTGCTCGCGCTCCGGGTTCACTTCGTTCACAAGTCGCGCTCACAAAGTACGCTCCGCTCCCCGGCTAATAAGTAAAACATACACCGCTCCCCGGCTATTCAATGAATTTTGTATAAACGCGGCGCGCTGTCGTAAAAATAATGGCTGCGATAAACAATACGAATATTTTTTAATAAAGCAGATGCATCCATGAATGTCACTAAGACAAAGTTGAAACCAATTCCCCGCCGGTCTGGCAATCGCCGGCATAGCAAACATCGGTACTGTTGTTCGCGCTCCGGGTTCACTTCGTTCACAAGTCGCGCTCGCACAAGGATGGCAAAGCCATCCAAGAAAGAAGTACGCTCCGCTCCCCGGCGAATAAGTAAAACACACACCACTCCAAGGCTAACCAATAAAGTACGCTCGCTCCCCGGCGAATCATATATCAA
>Ga0209755_10002369_pt1 | contig 26108 bp, 48 predicted proteins | sample TergutCo191P1_FD_187301 | JGI IMG/M metagenome (GOLD analysis project Ga0209755, IMG submission 187301) | Cornitermes sp. P1 segment gut microbial communities from Petit-Saut dam, French Guiana - Co191P1 (SPAdes) (version 2) | ecosystem: Host-associated > Arthropoda: Insects > Digestive system...
AAATCCGCTGGCAATTCTGCCAGCCATTCCAGCACCGACAGAGTCCGGTACCGCCTTTTCGACCGCTCCCGATATCTGACCACTTAGCTCAGATTGAATGGTCTTACCTGCGCCATCGAGTGATGGGATTACATGCACGAATGCAGACGCTAGTGCATTGCTCATGCTATATCTCCCTTCGAGGTTGCGACAGGGCGTTCCTGTACTGGTCGGAATTCAGTTGGTTTTCTGTTGACTTGTTGGGTTTTTGTAGGGCATCAAAGTCAATCGGCTTTGGACGATTGCGACCTTTTTGGCCGTCTTTTGATTGTGCCCATACTAGGAGTCTGAGCATATTGACTGATTCTGCTAGGAGCCTGTCTTGCATAGACCACTCTAGCCTTGGCTCAAGAGTTCGCATGCAGCGCGCATCTAAAGGTAAATTTGCGGCCAAATCAGCGGCATGGGTAACTGAATAATCAGCCCCCATGCCATCAAGGTTTAGGTTGTAGTATTGCTGGAAGTCTGCCCTTAGTTTTGCAGGATGTTCCCTGCGAAGCACTAAGAGCGTTGTGAGTTTGGGGCTATGCTAGATAGCACCTCAATCAAGAATTCTGAGGCCTTGTCAGCAGCAACAATGCCCACGTCGTCTTTCAGGCCGTCAAGCACTGATTCGTACTGACTTCCAAAAATACGGCGCATAAGCTTTGGCATCTTAAAGACATTGCCTGACTGAACTTCATCGATCAGGTCAAAGACTTCAAGGTCATTAAACGCGCTAGGGTCAACCTTGACTGTCACGCCGTGAGACTTTACAGTAATCAACTTTTTTACAGGAGCCTTCTCCTCGACTTTTGAAGCTTCTTTAGCCTTAGTCATTGCTGCCTCCAGTCGGTGGAGTTGTGACCACATCAGTCGCCGCTAGATATTCGTAGGCGGTATTGCCATCAGCGTCAGGCAGTGCTGCCAGGGTCAGCTGATAGCCTACAGGGTCTGAACCGTTGTAGACAACGTCACCCAACTCTGTGGTCTTTACACGAGGTACAACAATGCGCTTTACCTGTCCTGCGCCCATAAGAATTTCATAGACATGCACGCGCTCTGGTAGCGCAGCGGCATTGTGGAGTACGACAGTGTTGTCGCTTTGTACCTGGACATTGTTCGCGCCGTAGACCTCTATGAGCGTCTGCGTACTAGTTTCTACCAGTGTGAAATTGAAGGACTCACTGCGAGATGTGACCTCATTCAGTATCTCGTCGCCACCCCAAGCGTTGACCTGGTTGGTCTCGGTGGTAACACTGTTCGTGATACCCTCATCAGACGCGTATCCCAACTCGATGAAGTCCGGCGTAAGTGGAGTTAGCGCGTCGGTTGGAACTGGCGTGCCTGCAGGTGCCGTAAAAATTGCACCCGCGACATTAGGGCGACCGGTCGCCACATTTTTCGAATTCATATTTTGGTTCCTCTCAAATTAAAAAGACCCCTTGCGGGGCTTAGTTCAGATGGACTATTCCAGCGATAATCTGGTATCGCGCCTGCCCCGATTCGAGGTCTCTGAAATTGCTTTTTCCGTTAATGTTCACACGGCTTACATTGCTGTGGAACACAAGGTCTAGCAGGTGCCGCTCAACTTTGTTAGCAAGCACAGACGCATTAGCTTTCGACGTTGACCAGCATTGAACAGCGACCGATGGGTTGTCTATTGCCACGTTTGTGCGTGGTCCACCCGTGCGCTCGATCGTGAGGAATTCATCTAATCGAGGGTCAGGCACATCGGCAAAAGCCCTGTATCCCAGCGAAGTAAACCACTGAATAAGAAGTTCTTCAATGTCCATTTTTACCTCCCAGCATCCAATGATTTTGCTAACGTGTTGTTTTGACGACACTCCCTAAAAGCTAAGAGGTTGCTAGTCTCAACAACTGCTATCCCTCTGCCTGCCAGCTTACCGCCACTGCGAACAGCCTGTCTTACGGCATATCTGCTTCCAGGCATATCACGGCTACCACTGCGCCTACCCCAGTTGGCACGAGATTGCTTGTCGGCCGCTGCTGCAATAGCACCGGCACGTCTCATGATATCTCCCTGAACCCCTGCGGAGTTCAGCACAGCAAGTGCGCCAGCGGGATGAACCTTGACGCGTTTAACGCGCATCTTAGATTTACCCATCGACCTTCACCACCTGTACAGGCATAGACCAAGGACCTGGCACATTAGCTTCAGTGAATGGCTTTGGTGAGCCTACGACTCTAAGTTCTTCACCACGTACCTCAATGAGTGCACCGGTCAAGTCTTTGCCGTAACCTTTCGGAAAATGCAGCGTATAGACAATGCGCTGGCCGTCTCTGCTGTCTGCGATAACATCTTCGCCAGACGCAGGGGCAACTAGCACTCTGTGCACCTTTGACGGTGCACCATAAGTCTCGACAGGGTTGTTGAATCTGTCCTTTTGGTCACCGACTAGCAGGCGAACAGAGACTGTTTCACCACGCAAAATCCCAATCATGTGACATCACAGACAATGCGCCTGATTCCTGTGAGGGGGCTAATGGAGCTTATACGTTGTTTACCGATGCCCAGCAAGCGCTTTTCATCGCCCGTAAGGTAAAGTGCGCCAGTAGGATTAGTAAAATTAAAGCTACCGTTATAGGTGCCGGCTGTTTGCTGCATGCCGCCAATCTCAACGTCAGAAAACATCGCACGTCTGACCATGCTACAACTAATGATTTTGAGCAGCGCAGCGCACTTATCTTCAACATCAATGCCTGCTTCGTCTAACGCAGCGCGTATTCTAACGGCGGCATCTTCAAGCAGCACAGCAGCCCGCTCCTTGTCTTCAAGTTCCGGCCACCGCGCCCGAAGGTCAGCGACCGTTGCAAATGCTTGGGGGTCAGTATCTCCAGGCACGGTGGACACCTCCTTTACTCTGAATCAGTCTTTGCCTTGGCAGGTGCGGCTTTCTTTGCAGTCTTTGCCTTGGCAGGTGCGGCCAAATCTACCGCTGCACTGAATCCAACGCCAGCAATGCCAGAGCCAATCTCAGCAATAACAATGCGATCGTTAAACTCTGGGAACAAAGTCACGCCTGACACCGCAACAGTGTCTAGGTCTGTGCTTTGATACACAGGGTCATGGTGAACGCCGACTAGTCCAGTTTCGTCTGTGACGAACTCGAACCCGTCAATGCCTTTTGCATTAACAAAGTAAAGGTTCAAGTTTTCTTTGGCTGTGGCGTACACTTTGCCGCGTTCGACATGGCTGTCAGCAATAACAGTGCCTAGCCCCAAGAAATTTTCAACATAAGAAAATCCAAAAGCTGTCTGCATTGTAATCGCAGCGGTGCTGAGATAGTCAGCAATGTCGAGCGGATTAACGAAGTAGACGGGGGTCGCGTCAGTGTCTTCAAAAGCAACCTTCAAAACACCCCAAGATTGCGCTAAGGCTGCCTGGAATGACCCGCCACCAGCTGCACCACTTCCTGCAGCAAGGAAATCAAAGACTTTCTTGCGCACGCCTCCCTGTATGTCGCCCAGCATTGCAGTGTCAGTTTGCGTAACTGCTTGGTCGTAGCCGCGCGTCTGAATCGCCTTCATGGTGGTGCGCTTGCGCCACCTTTCCAGGTCGATTTCATGGGTTCGGTCAGGCTTTGTCTCGTAGTGAGACAGGGGAATTACCGTGCCTTCGCTTGAGTCTCCCGGTGCAAGTTCGCCAACAGTCTTGTAAGACTTTAGCAACGTACCCGGTGCCTGTTTGATGGGCTGCATGATGCCCAATACGGCCATCAGCATTCTAATATTTGTCGCAAACCTAGAAACAAAGTCGATACTTTGTACGCGTGCTAGGTCAGCAGCCTTAATTGCTCGTGGCATTTTCTATCCTTTCAAGATTGGAAAAGGTCGAGATTTTCTGCTATCGCAGTCTTTCTTTTAATTGGGTCTTCAATAGCTAAAATCTCTTCCTTCGTTTTTGCGGGAACATGTTGTTCACCGCCTTCTTCAGTGGATGGATACAAGGGGATGTCTGCCTGAATAGATTTGGCGTGTGCCTCAATCTCCTCTAAAGAATCACCACGCAAGACACTTGCAGGCACGCCTGTTTCAGACGACACCTTGTCAAGCCATTCGCGCTGCTGCTTCTCTGTTTTGAGTGCATCAATCTCTAGCTGAGCTTCGTCAAGTTCTGTCTTGACGCTGTCGTACTTTTCAGCCTTTGCCTTGTAGTCGCTATAGCCCTTAGTGACGTTAGCGACCTGTTTGGCAAGTTCAGCCTTAGTGAAAGTGCGCTCTTCCCTTGGTTCCGATTCCTGTACCTCAGATACTGGTTCAGCGACAGGCTCCGCTACAGGCTCTGTTGCAGGTTCAGTTTCTTGAGTCGTTTCCTCCACAGCGGGAGTATTTTTGTCAGGCATTGCTGACTCCTTTCATTCCTCTTTCGAGTCGGTTTGCCGTGCAAAGTTTTGTGTCATTAGCACGTTTCAGACATCAAAAAAGCCGCCCCTTAGGACGGCTGAATTGCCTATGGTCGCGGCGGTGGGTAACGCTCCCACTTATCGAAAGTTATGAGCCTTCGCTGATTACTTAATCCGCCGCATTATCTGAGCCCATTTTCTGAGCGCATCGCCGACATGAGGCGGCTTGTGTAATCTTTTGCTGTCTCACCTGCGCGCCTGCCGCCTGCTACCTTGTACCCCTTTTGGTACTTTTCGTAATAGACATCAGGGTCGTAGCCCTCAGCGCGTGGACTTTCTTCAAAACTGGGTGTTAATACACATTTGCAGTTATCGTGCCACTCATTCATGCTGTCGGACTTGAAAACAAAGCCTCGCGATGCTTGCATGACACAAAAGGCACAGGGGTCTGGCCCCATTGGAATACGTGCATATCGGACGGCAACGCTGTCCCTATCTGCATTCTGAATAATTGTGTTTCTTCCAGCGCTTAAAGCCATGCGGGGTACCGAACGGAGAAGCCTTGAACGCACGTCATCTGAGCCTGATCCGTCAAGCATTCCTGCAACAGCCCAATCAATATTGCTTGTGACTTGAGCTGTCCTTGCGCCAGGTGCAGCCGAAGGTCTGTATCGACCCCCAACCTGCGCTGCTCGAATCTCGGAATAAAATCGAGCGCACTCAAAGGACGCAGCAGTTCCGCCGCGTGAAACAACTGCAGGAACCATCCTGTGTAGCGTGGCTGCGGCCTGTTCTGGGGGCATCCTGCGAATTGATGTGAGGATTACATTAATCTGCCTTGCGCACATACCCTCAACCTGCAGCAGTTGCCGGCGGTGACGCTCGAGCTGCACCTGCGTGACCATTAGGATTCATTCCCTCGAACAAGTGCTAATGCTTCACCTCTCGTCATTCCCAAGCTAACAGAAATAATTCCTGCAGCCTGACCCTCTGACATGGCATCTTCTCGTACAGCCTTAATGACCGTAATTAAAGTGCTGGTACCTTCTGTAGGCATGACAGCAGTACTAGGGTTTTCTAGCAGCCTGTCGAGTTCTGCTCTGCCCTCTGCGATGGTTCTGTCTTCATTGATTCTTGCGATTTCAGATTCATCGAATCCTAGGTGTTCAAGAATGACGTTGCTTTCTGACATGCCCGGCACTGCTTGAACCATCTTCAATGTGGCATCAGCACGAGAGCCCAGCGAAGCACGCATTGGATTCTTGAAGACCGGCATGACACTTTTCTGTTCAGGGGTCAGCCTGTCAATCGTGGTGTTTTCCTTGATTGCAAGAATCATGAGTGCAAGATTTCTCAAGCTGCCACCATTTGAATCGTTTAGTGCCTCAGCCTCAATCACCAAGTCTTCAGTATTTGCATGAATAGCCTCTGCGCTAGGTGGGTTGTCATGAACGATTCCTAAGCTCGACAGCGGAATAGACGTTGCAGACGAAAACAGTCCTGCCTGGTCTTTAATGTATCCAGTGTGTGGCTGCATGGATACTTGCGGCAGCTGGCCGTATATAGGAGTTTCACCATCTGCATCCCTGTTCGCAACAAGCATGCTATCAAGATAAGTTTCCCACTTAGTTTTGGTTATATTACTTTCGTCTGCTCCGAGCAGGTATCTTTGCGGCGCAGAAAATAACTCTGCACTTAGCTCGTACCTAAGCAGCCCGCGAACAGTGCTGTCTGTAATGCTCATGACAGGACGCGATATTCTCGACTTGCCAAACGGTCGCTTCAACGATGGCCTGAATACGAAAGCCTCCATCATCGGCCACCCCATCGCATGACGTTTCCTGTCAGCATGCCAGTATGAACCAAATTTTTGAAGGGTTATGATGGCATCGCTTGTGTGCATATGCACTTCTGAGGGCACTTGCCCCGTATCGCTATCTTCAAACGACACGAACGTCAATCCGCATCCGATTCGCTTTCTGCGACTATCCCAAATTGCAACTGCGCTTTCAGCACTGAAGGCATTGATAACAGCCTCAGGTTCATTGCCAGTGCCACGTGACACGGTAACAAATGAGCATGAGTGAATCAGCTCACTTGTAGTCAGCTGCCTGTACATGCTTGCGAAATTGTTATCACGCAATATCTCTACAAGGTCTCTATCTTGTGACCCGTCAAAAGCAAAGCCATTGAACTTAGACCTAGCCTGCAGTGCATCAACAGCCTTTGCCGGCCATGAAACACAGACCTCGATGTGTTCTAGCTCGGGAGGAATTGCAATGCCGATATTGTCCAGCGTGTTTTTGAACTCGTAATATCGCGTTCTTAGCTTATTGCGGATGCTTGTTCGTGACCAAAGATTAACGAGTCTAAGAAGCAAGGCATGCTCAGCCGCAGTAAGTCCGCGAACCTTATCGAACTGCTCAAGGTTCATTAGCTCACCACCAACTTTCTTCTAGGGTCTCGTTTAGTTGTTTTCACTGACCAGTGCGCAAGTGCAATGGCCTCTATCGGGGTCACGCAGACTTCATCGTGGGCTGGCTGGAACCCCATGCCACCCTTGCTGCCTATAGCTCGTTCAGCAGCACCTAGCACTGACATGTCTAGTGCAGGTTGTGCGATATGTGTAAGTGTCTTTTCCTTGATGGCTTCAAGTAACATGTCTGTTGACTTGATAACCTCACCTGTGGTCGGTGTGACAATGACTCGTTTGCCTACGCCGTCTTCTTTCAACATTTCGATAAGCGAACCTGACCTGCGCAGCCCGTCCACAACAATCTGCGCGGCTGTGTCTTTGCGCTCAACAAGCCAGTTGGCACACCACCTAATGCCGCCGCCACAGCTTCTATGGTCGACCAGCTCAACATGAACTTTCGAGCCAATCTTGATAGCAACAGCAAGCGACATCGTTGCGCCATCGGGCGAAAACTTGACGGCGCAGCAAATCTTACAGTCGTCGATATCGGGCACATCGTCAGCGTCAATTGCCAGCTTATCCCAAGCGTCCTTCTTGATGATTGACACCTCCGAATGTTCTGGCCACCATGCGAGACGTTCGCGATGGAATCCGTCAAGTGACCCTGACTTAGATTCGCGCGCAACTGTCTTTAGCTTTAGCCGTATGCCTAAGGCTGGATTTGCCTGCGCCCATCTTGACCTGTCTGTTACATCACCAATGCCCTCAACTGACCATTCATGAAGTGCATAATCATTCTCGGGATTTGTAAGGGCAGTATTGCGTTCGCGTCCAAGTACTATTCCCCTTGAACCCTCAGCTGGGTCAGGTGGAGTACCTGTATAAATAATTTGTGGGTCATTCTCTGACGCTGACACGGCATACATGATTGCGTCGAGCTGTCCATCTGTCAGGAACTGCGCCTCATCAACATACACCTTGTCGTATGATTCCCCGCGCGCGCTTGCACCTGAGCGTGAAGAAAACTCAATGAAGCCGCCATTTTTCATGTATATAGCTTCTTGCCCGTTAGCCTCACGGAAGGTGTCAACCTGATCCATTAGTTCCGGGTAAGTCTTGAAGTATGCAAGTAGTCGCCTAAAGTGCTTCTTAGCAGTCTTAACTCTGTGCGCGGTGTGCAGCACTTTTACGCCCAACACCAATAGGTCAAAAAGCTGTGCTGCCTCAATGACACCGTTTTTACCATTTTGCCTAGGTGCAATAAGGATGCATCGACCAGCTGCGTAGTTGTTGTATTTGTCTCTGGCAAACCATATGTGCAAAGTGTCTGACTGCCAGGGGTCAAGTGTGAGCCCGTAACTAGACGCTAAGTACTCAGCGTCGTCGCCGTCGGAGCGATGAAATCTAGGCTCGACCTTGAGTCTTGGCTCTCGGGAGCCCATCAGCATCGCGCTTTTTGAAGATGCCATCGAGCATTGTGCCCTTTCCTGCGCTCTGCGCTTTTTCCAGGTCGTCGATTTCAGCCATCGTTTCGCGCAGCTCTTTTGACATTTGTGCCTTGCCCGTCGCACCGACTTTGCGGTTTTCGATGCTTTGTGCCAACGAGTTGCGCAACATCTTGAGCGTGGTGATTCTGTCGTCGTCTTTTGCGGCTTGGAGCAGTGCGGTAGACGAATCTGGCTCGTCAACAATCAGCTCCGCCAAATGACGTTTTACTACATCGCTGTCCATCAACCTTTTGCCATCCCGTGACGGGTTCTTGTACCCCGCTTCACCTGCGGCTTTGGTAGGACAGCGCAGTTCGACAAAGCTGTCGCAAAACCGCCGCTGCTTGGACGTAATGACCGACTTTTTTGCAGCCGGAGATATTTCGGTGCTATGCCTACGGGGGCACCGTGAGGCGGGGGGTGGGGGGCTACCCCCACGGGTCGCGGCTGGCGTGCGCTTGGCTCCCCGCTTGGTCGCGCTCACGTCACCACTCCCTCGATGTCACTATCGGCTCTGACAATGTCTTAGGCGCTTTACCACTGCGTCTGCGCCCATCACCTTTTCTTTGATTGCATTGTCTGTGCGCCGCCTGAATGTTGCTGAAATCAAACGATGAACCTTGACGACTTATCGGAACAATATGGTCAGCCTCAAAGCTATGTGGGTGACCGGAAGGTAGGTCGTAGTCTATGGCTTGCCCGCATAGCCCGCATGGGTCACCAATCGCTTTTAGTCGCGCTCTAATCTGTCGCTCTCTGTGACCGTTTCTACGGCGGTTCTTATTAGGCATAAGTCGTCCTAGTGGATGTGTGGCCATGTAGGCATGCTATGGGTGGGTTCCCTTAAGTAGGTGGATTCCCCGTTAGTTGCTTGGATGTCGGTATTGGGGTGGGTGGTCTTATGTCTAGTGGTACCCGGCATGTGATGGGTGGCCTTATTAATATGGGTGGGGTGGTACTACATTGCTACCTATCCCCATCTCGCATTCCCCCTAACAAAGCAAGCGACCCGACCGTAGGGTGGCCGGGTGCCCTGCTCAGAAGGAAGGTGATTGGGGGCTACAAACACCCACCATTACAATAACTTAAGAAGTAGAGCACCTTTGGCACCTATTGGAACATTTAGGTACCTTTTGGTACCTGAAAGTACCTTGACAATCAAACATCTAACCTCATTGGCTGAGTATTACACGCCTGCAGGTTCCTCATGGCATCACCGTGAAGTTTCGTGATTCTTCTTAGGTAGCCATTACGGTTAACTTTAAAGTCGTCACGATCCCCAAATAGCTGCTCTGCCACCTGTTCCCTATCCAGCAGCCAAAAGTAATATGAACGCACTACACAAATCTCGAACTCTGAGGGCAGCGACCCTACGATATCCCAAAGTTCTTTGTGCCAGCCATCCCTTAGTTCCTCACAGTTTGCTATCTCTGCCCTTAAATCCTCTATCTGCTGCAACTTGATAGGAAGCCTGTCTCCCTGCTGTCCGCCCTGTACAGGGGTGTCACTTACATTGGTCGTTGCTGGTAGTGCTAGACCCTCTGAGAGTGACTCTATTTGACGCTCGTTGAACTTGATGCGCTGGATGATACGCTGGTACTTCATCAACCTCTGTCTAACGTCTGACACTGATTGCCTCCTTCATGTGTTAGCATTTAGGTGGATTGAGGGGCGGTCAGTGATGGCCGTCTTTTCTTTTTTAATCAAACACACTTTTCAGCTTTTCGCGTACAGTGTAGTACGATTCCGATGTATACGCAGGGTCTTCAGTGCCACAGTAGATAAGTGTGCCGTCTCCAGATTCGAGACATCCGATAATCTTCTTAACATTAATCAGTAGACGCTCTTCATTTACTCCGGCAAATTCAATAAACGCTGGTATGTCCATTATCATTTCCTTTCATTTGTCAAAGGGCTTTATACGTATCCCTTTCTGTTTCCCTATAAGGGCAAGTGTCACACTCCCATCGAAGGCACATAAAGTTAAAATCTATCAAGCCATTGCAATTTGGGCATAGCACATCATCGTCATGCCATCCTGACAGCCAGTCAGCAACACAGGTAAACCCTGCGTCATGAAAAATGTCTGCCAGCCTCCTTCTCATTTTTTCTGCTCGGTTGCTTGCACTGTCATGCCTAAGGTGACATTCAACAAGCTTGATGGCATTTAGGTCAGACCTATACATTTCATACACCTGCGAAACATATCCGCGCGTGTAGCCCTCACGATCAGCGACAATCTGAATCCATTCTCTACTAAGCACTTTTGTCCCCATAAATATTCATTGAGGCTTGAGCAATAGCTTGAGCGGCTTCTTCGCCGTTAAGTCCAGCAGGCAGGGCCGCTCTTTTTTCAAACATCTCGGGGTTATCAACCACTAAGGCATTAAGCACTGCTGCAAATTGTTCGATTCTTGTTTCGTCTTGGTCAAAGCCTAGATTCACAAAGATGGCGTGCAGGATTTCGTGCCAAAGCGTTTGCGCTGTAATGTCACTGCCCATCCCTGCCCTAAGCTGAATTCTTTGCTTGCGATAGTCGATGCTCCCAACAAGGTCAGCATTCTCTACGTCTAAGGCATCAACTACTTCAACCTTGTACCTTATGCCGCCTATCTTCACACTTTCAGGTATTGTCATCAGTCAGTTCCTTCCTTGTTGTTAAAGGAGCCACACTCACCACAGTACACGCAGCGGTAAGGTTCACGCTCACATCGCCTGTCAGGTCCAGTTTCAACAACATCTCTCGATACCCTCCTAGTCAGATCATCTGCCTGCAGTCCGATCCACTTCTCTACACGGTCTAAGCGCTGCTCAAGCTCGATGATGCGTACTCGGTTCTTGTTCTCATTGCCCACTTTGTACAGCTCCAGCATTTGCTGGCGGCTCTCCATGCTGCGTCGATGACTGTTCTCGGCTAGTCTATCTAGGCGTTCTGAATGGCGGCCTGAAGTGTTAAATAAATCAAACACTATCTTCAACCTCACTCTCAAATATCTCAGCAGGTATCGTTGCGGTCTCTATTGCCCATCTTTTCACGCCACCTAAATACTCTTGAATGTCACCACCGCACTCACTATTCGGTGGATTATTGCAGTCAGGCACGTTTTCGCACGCATGACAGCGCATTGCTTTTTCACTAAGCATCGTCAACCTCACTCTTTAGGTGTGACTCAAGTCCGTACAGGCAACTGTCAGCACCAACGATATGCGTGCAGCCGTCGTTGTTGTCACAATCATCTGTCTCGTAGTGGTCGCAGTAGTGACACGGTTCCTTACCGTATCCCACTGCCCACTTAGCCAACGCTTCAGGACTCTCAGTGATGCGCTCGAAGTTGGTGGGCTTGCGTGGCGCGACAGGCACACAGATGTGGCATGTGCAACCTATGGGGCATTTGTTGTATGCGCTCATTTTTGCTCGCCCACCCTTTTGTTCCATGCTTTGAATGCCTTGTTTACAGTCTCGCTGCCATAGAAGCTGCAAGTTGCACCGCAATCATCACACAGAATCATTTGAACCTTGCGCAAGATTGAGTCTGTATAGGCTCTGCCACCACAAAATGGGCAGGGCTTTAACTTGCTGGCAACTTCCAAACTGGGGTTGTTTGCGCCGTCGTCACATGTTATACGCTGCGGACTTTTAACTTGCTGGTAACTTTCAGTCATTGCGAATCACCGCCCTGCGCTACATACACATTGCGCTCACCGCTCATTACGCCACAACATTTGCGGACTTCGCACCACCATGCACACCTGTGCTCGACACACTTGTTTTTCGGGTCTGCAGGTTCACGATTAACATACCGCAGCACCATAAACGGGCACACCTTAGCCATCACTATCACCACTCTCTACAAACTCAGCATCACACTGAGGGCATGTTTTACTGTCTGGTTCCAACCTGAGAAGACACTGACTGCACCAATAGGTGTCATGTCCAAAATTGTGTCTTTTGTCGATATGGGCAGTCTTTTCAAGCTGCTTGGTTGTATAGTCAACTGTGATGCAGCGCTCAACGCGCATAGTCCATCCGCAGTTTGAGCATTCAGTATAGAAGTCGTTGCTATCTGAGTGCATTTCCCAAGAATCGCCATGCTCATAGCCGCAGTAAGGACAAACGACTTCACTGGTGTACTCAGGTCATCTAAAAGTTCATCTAATGATTTCTCACTTACAGTCATCTCTCAACCCTCCCAAATACCTCTAGGCTTGATACAGCAACATCTAACGATTCGCACTTTGTAACTTCATTAAACTTGCGAATCGGCAAAGCATCAAACTGTTCGCGCGCCCATGCTGTGTAACATGCTTTCATGATCTGTTCTCCTTAATTTTTTCGCACATATCAACGATTTCCTCGCACAGTTCTTGCGGTATGCGCCCTCTGTCTTTCTTGCTGCGCCACTGTGTACTACCCTTGATGGTTGCTCCTTTTTTGCTTGGAATGTGACATGCCCCACCAGCACTACATGCTGGCTTGAATGGATAAGGCAGATATACATTCGTGAAAATATCTGTAGGCTTCATGGAGCTATCCCCGTACTGACAGTAAGTGACAGTGTGGCGATGGAGCCCCTTTACAAAGTGCTTGTGTCTCATGATTCCGCGAGGGTTTTCTATCAGAAACACAGGTGTTATCTCAGGTAGTAGATGCTCAATCAGATAAGCGTTTCCAGCGTCCATGCGCGCAGCCCTTTCAGACTTTGGCATGAAACGTGAGTTAACTTTGATTCTGTGATGACTTAAAGCCGCAACGGAGTAACTTGAGCAATCAGGTGATGCCCACACAACATCGGGCAGCCACCCTGTAAGCTCTAAGACTGCACGCCTATCTAGCGTGTAGATATCTACGTGAGCGTCTGCTTCAAACTGAGTATCGAAGTCGATGGAAAACACTTCATGTCCAGCTGCTTCAAAGGCTTTTCCAATAGATCTGGTTCCGCTAAAGAGTTCCAGCACCTTCATATCTGCACCAAAGCCCATTCAGACCCCACAGGAACCGTGTAAGTCTTTTCGACCTCTAAGTGGTCAATGCCTATCTTCTCTGACAGCGTGCGCACCGCATGCGGATTCATATGCACGATGTAGTTGCCATCTTCAATGCGTACTCGGATGTGACCGTATTCCTGCAGGTGATGGCAGCTGCGATTATCGGTGTTGCCCCCTGTACCAGCACAGAGCGGGATTGTGTCGTGTGCGCCTGCAGGTGCTTTCTTCCCACGTCCGCCAAAGCCTTTGGCTGTGATATGTGCCTGCTCAACGCGCTGGTTTGACCCACATATTGCGCACAACTTTGGTTCGTGGTGTTGTGTATATCCGTATTTACTCATCGGTAGTCCTTCCAAGGAACTGACTTGAAGATTGCCTTGTGATTCACCCATCGCGCGAACCGCTTTTGGTAGGGATCGGTCTTGTTAATCGGAGATGCGAAGGGGTTAGCCCCTAAACGGCGCAGAAGCTCTACGCGGTGTAGGTCGTCATCTTCTGTGGAGTTGTGTCCGATAAGCACATAGAACAGCAATCGCCAGGGCTTGATTCCCACTTTGCTCAGTAGCTCAATGCCACGAACAACATCGGCTTCATAGCTAATGCAGTCGAAGGCAAAACGGTACGAGGTTACAGGCGTTGTCAGTGCAAGTGCTTCTGCTGTTTCATCTGTCACAAGTCGAATATCGAGTGCGTCAAATGACACTTTCAATCCCAACTTAGCAAGCTGCTCACAGGTCGCAATGAACACGTCTGACTTTGCCATAATGTTGTCGTCTAACAAGCGCACAGATTCGTGTCGCCACCCGACAAAATCTGACAGCTCTGCGACCTGGTGTACCCTTGTGCCGTCTTGCTCAGACACCATGCACCAGTCACAAGCCCGAGGACAGCCGCGAGTGATGCGCCCTAGTGGCGTAGTCGAACTGAGGATACAAGCCGTAATCAGGGCTTGTAGTATCGTCACAGGGTAGCTTTGCTGTGAGGTCGTAACCCGTACCACCACGTATGATTTCACAGTCAGGGTAGTAATCGTAATCAGGCGTGAAGTCAAACACTTTTGAGCCGTAAACTAAGTCAGGCACATCAAACAGCGGGTCGAACAGCTTAACTGAGTGCCCTTTCTGTTTGTGGTGCGTTGACAGCTTCATGAGCGCAAGATTAGGCATATTGTGACTGTCCACATCTACGAGAGCTACGTTCATGACTTATCACGCCAACTCTTACCCTCAATTTTCACAACATCACAAGTCTCACGAATGCGGTCTATTATGCGACCTGACACCCCTCGCTTTGAAGCGAGGTCAGCTAGTGAATAGTTTGAAGTGAAGATGATAGGCAGCAAGTTGTTGTAGCGATAATTTACGAGGTAGATGATACGCTCTTGAGACCAGGTATCTTCATTATCTTTCATAAACTTTTCTACGCCAAAATCGTCAAGGAATAAAACGTTTGTAGTCAGATATTCTTGCATGCTTCCTTTTTCAGATTGCTTACTTGAAAAAGATGCTTTGACAGCAAGTAGTATCTCAGCTGCGCTTGTGAACTTTACACTTTTTTCTTGCTCAAGTGCCGTGTTAGCAATCGCTGCTGCAAGATAAGTTTTCCCAACGCCCTTATCACCGAAAATGTAGAGCCCATTTCCCTTTTCCACATTGTCAGAAATATTAAGTGCGTAGTCAGTCAGAGCTTTTGATGTGCATTCCTCAAGCGATGCATTGGCGTATCGCCTACCGATGTTGGACCCCCAGCGTCTCCGTGAGTTCTCAAGCTCCCTGTTCGCCGCATTAAGCCGCTGCTCCATTTCAAGATATGATTCCATTATTCGTACTCCTTAAGTTTTTGAATATAGTCATCTGTGACAGTGTCGGACACAAAGTTTGTAGGTTGTTGCTTGCGGCTTTCCCATCCGCGAAATGCAGCCTTCCAGTCTTTCATTTTGTTTTTGCCAACCATCCAATTTTTTGAGGCGTAGAAATCGACAAAGCGATGAGGGTCGATAGTGCTTTTGCGCTCCTTGCGATACTCTTCAACTTCATCGACCGATGGTGGTGTGAAGCGCGTCCTCGCGCGTATACTCTCTTGGTTGGTTAGGTTGGTATGGTTAGGTAGGTTGGTAGGTAGAACGCAATCTTGGGGGATAACTGGGGTTTCCTCATTAGGTTCATTGCCATAACTATAGTTTTCCCCCTCGCAAACTATAGTTTCGGAGAGGTTATAGAGTGAGTCACTCATGAGTAAACTGTTATGAGCCCTGTTATTTGTCTTAGCAAAGGAATACTCTTCTTGAATCCTTTTTGACGTTAAAACAGCATGCTTTTTGTAAGTATTTCCGTCGAATAAATTAAGCTCTAAACAGCTTTCAATTATTGCTCTAGCATCTAATGCGCTATGCCCATATTCGAGCAATAACAGATCAATACCTGCAGTGTCTGCTACAAAAAAGTAGCCTTCATCTCGGTAGCATTCAGTAACAATATCTTGATACAGAGCAACACCCAAACGACCATGTCGAGCCATTAAAAGTTTCATCTTTTTGTCGTTGCGCCAAGATGAATCCATGCGGTACCAGTCGATGCTTTTCTTGCGCGGTCTAGCCATTAATCAACCTCTCTAACAGAAACTTCAATACGTGGGTTCTTCTCATCGACGAAAAATGCCGCTATGAAAGGCTCTGGCATATGTAGGTGCTTTTGGCAGTCACCCATGATGACCCCTGACTTGACCATCGCATCTAGGATGAACTTCTTAGCCGCTGATTCGATGTTGTCGGGGTCACGCCTGTTGGTCGGCTCATAGAACTCAAACATGACCTGTGCGGGGCTTAGGGGCTTGTGTGAGCTCTTCCAGCCAGCAAGCCTTATTGCCCACTCAATCATGTTTGTGAACTCTGCTTTTTGCCGCCCGCCAGCATTTTTGTGTTTGCGGTTGGCGGCTACCAGTTCGTTAAGTCCTGGTAGCCTACCGTCGATTATGAAGTGGAACTCTTTCATCAACGCTCCCTAAAATTCCATGTCCGGGAGGTTTTGCAAATTCTCGTGATACTTTGCTTCTTCATCTGTCATGTTGGGGGCTGCATCTTGAGGTGCTTCTTGCGTGGTGGACTTTGACGCAGCTAGTTGCGCTTTGACCTTATCTAAGGCTTCCTGTGCTGCCTCAGTCGACAGGCGCGTGAATTCTGCGACCTTTGCCTCTACAACGTCTTGTGACAGCGAGGATTCGCCTAGAGCGACACTGAACTCGTTTATCTGTGTATCGGTTGCAAGAATGACGGGGGCAGACACGGGCGTGTCATTATTTGAACCAGCAAGTGGCAAATCTTCAATATCTTGCGTAAACATGTCGCTAGCAGCGGTGGTATTAAGCACTGCATCAACAAAGCTGCGCTTCTTTGCCATCTTAAGCACCGTGTTGTAGGTATCAGCGATGTCAGGATTCTCAACCTTTTCAGAGCTGCCATACTTTACCCAGTGCCATGTTCCATCTATCTTTTTTGCACCTAGGGCAGCATTTTTATATTTGCCCTTATTCTTCCAGTAGTCATCTGGGATAGGATCGTTTAAGATTTCATAGTTTGAATCTTTGCGCCAGCGATACTTGCTTTCCATCGTTGAACAAAGTCCAACACCTGCGCCTACAACCTGTCCTGTGTCTCGTGAAATTAGTGTTGTATTAACAGAATATTCACGGTGGTCCCCCGGTAGGGCCCTTTCAGTAATCTCATAGCGTGGAGCCAACTTAAAAGACAAAGCAAGAACTTGAGCACCAGGTTGTAGAAGCGTGGGCTTGTCACCACATCCTGGAATAGTGCCATAGTGCTCTTTGTCTTTCATTACGGCTGCCATGACTTGCTGAACTTGCTGGACTTGCGCTGAAAGTTCAGCAGCTGATACCCAATTTGTGTGTGTTATTTGCTGTGACTGCGCTACTATTTCTGACATGTGCACTTCTCCTTTTGAATGACTGTGATGTTGCGCTTTTCTGCGAGTGCCTTGAACTCAACCTTGAACTTGTCGAGGTCTGATACCAGCCCCTCAAAGCGCAGTGTAAATCCGCTGTGCTCATGTGGCATAGGCTGTTCTGCCTGTGCTGGCTGTGGTGCTGGAACAGGCTCTGCTGGCTTCTCTGCTGCTTGTTGTGCCTCACGCTCTGCGATGATGGCATTACGCTCTGCTTGAATCGCAGCAGCACGTGCAGCCTCTTCCATGCGACGCTTAACCTCTGCAATAGATTCAGACAGGTTAAGTGTTCTGACATAGACTGCACGGATGTCATCTGCGTTTGCCATTTCTTCGATGGCTTCAAAGTCACCTGCGATTTGAGCGATGCGCTCATCAATGGCTGCTGTGGCTTTCTTCTCACCGAATGAGGCATTGAGCCACTTGGGGTCTTCAATGGCTTCAAAGCTGATTCCAAATGCAATGATGGAAGAACCCTCCCAGTGATCTACCAGCCTTTGACGCAGTTCTGCTTTTTGGATGCTTTCAGCACGCTCGACAACATCACCCAGAACTTTTGCAGCATCAACATAGGTATCGCGCAAAGCATTCATTTCAATCTCGAACGGCTTAACTGGTTCTAGGATTGCGTTTTTAACATCTTTGCGCTTTTGGTCGATGGATGTTTTCTTCTTATTAAGTGAGGTTCGCATATTCTTGAGCACTTTGATATCGTCACGTGAAAGTTTTGAGATATCTTCTTCACTGATATGCTTATCAATGCCGTCTGGGAAATAGCGCGCTAGGTCTGCTCCGATTGCCTTGACGATATCGTCGTAGCCCACAATGACGATTTCTGCTGGCTGTACATAGCGAATCTCTGGGCTTGTTTCTGTCTTTTGGATGATTGCAAGCTCGCTCATTGGCACTCACATACCCTCGTGTTCCATTTCTGCAATAGTTCAAAAATATCTGTGCCTGACTGCACTTGAGGTATTCCGCAGCCTTGGAACTCTTTAGAGCAAAAAATCCGATACATTCCACGATTATTGCCATTGTCTGATGTTGTTATTTTTGGATTCTCGCATCCGCAAAACGGGCAGGGCTTAAGCTTCATCTGTTCACTCATTAATCGACCTGCTCTACATCGTTGTCAAGCGAATCATCTACGTTGTCAGAATCGGTAGTTTCGTTGTCAGAATCGCCATCTGTGCTATCGTCAAGCGGCAGGCGTTCTTGACCGCTGTCTTCAAGGCGCACCGCTTCGTGCCATGCCTTAAGAACCTCATTAAGCTTGATACCCTGCTTTGTTTGGCCCTCTCGGAGTTCATCTAGCGGCATCCCAGCGGTCTTTTCCCACGCCTTTCTGATTGCGTCTGCCTGACCCTCAATGGCCGTTACGCCCATCTTCAAAATGAACTCAATGTCATAAACATCGAGGCGCTCTAAGATGTTGTAGAGACGGTTTGCCGCCTGCTCATCTTTGTCCATTTCTTCAACCTCAAGTTGAGTGAGTCCTTGACTGTCGTGTGTCATATCGTGTATCCTTTCTGTGGATTTGGAACCCCTGCCCTTTTTGAGCAGGGGCTCTTTTTTTGCAATAACATCCACTTCTTAGAACATGTCATTGCCCTTTTCACGGTGTACCCTCATACACCGACTAGCAAGCACAGACCGTGATGGCGAGAACTAACTGTGCTCACTGGTCGATGTACTAGCCATACGCAGGGTTGCTGACATCGGCGTATTCTTGCCCCTTCTTTGATGTTGATGCCTCTACAAGGTCTGGATACTCACTGTGAAAGTGAAGTGCCATTGGTCTGCACAGTCCATTCTTGAATCTGTAGACATGACCCCAGACTGGATTAGTTTGCCCCCCGAATTTTCGACTTGCGGCTACCCATATTTGCCTCATTGAGACGTGACCGTTTCGGGCATCCTTGACCCATTCGCTGCGCATCCACTGATAGGGCTCACGATTCCTACCAATCCATTCATCAAGTTCGCGTATAAGTTCGTCTGTGATGCCTGGATCAAACAGTGTTCCCTGTGTCATCTGTAAACCTCCATGCCCGGCACTGCGATGTTTCGCTGCTCTGTCCACTTTGCAAGGTCTGACATGAACGCAGCGCTTGCTTCTACATCGATATCAGGACGGCTTGCGCAACTTGCAAATGTGATGATGCCAATGCCCACCACAAAGAACGCCGCAAGTATTAGCCATTGGATAATTACCTGCCTCTTGCGCTCTGCAACACGGTCATCGCGCTTGCATTGACGCTCTGCTTCTGCGTGGAGGCTGTCTAGGTGGATGTTGCGCTTTCTGACGATGCTCATTACTTGCCCTTCCTTGTGTCGATAGTTCCCCTGCGAGTGCCATTAAGTCCAAAGTTGCGCTCTGCCCATTCGACGAAGGTGGACCATAAAATCTTTGGCTGAGAGCCAACTATAAGATTGGGTAATGGGTCTGTTTCGAGGGCAAGGAAATCACGTATGATCTGAGGTGCAAGGTCTGCACGTTTTGCCAGTTTCGGCACGCTGAGATAGCCATCTTCGTATTTAGCCATTATTCAGATGCCTTTTCATCGCTCTCAGCTACCATAAATTCCTTGTTTTTATCTAGCCTGTATGGTGTATCAGCAAGGATTGAGTTTTCGCCCACTAGGGCTATCTTTTTCTTGTAGAGACTTTCTTCCTCACACCAATACTCGATGATTAATGCGCCTCCACGACCTGCTGTGGCTGTACCGCGCCATCCTGCTGTGGCTGTACCGCGATTACCTGCTGTGGCTGTACCGCGATTACCTGCTGTGGCTGTACCGTCGTCACCTGCTGTGGCTGTACCGTCGTCACCTGCTGTGGCTGTACCGTAAACGACTGGATATTCTTTGGCGTTTTTCTTTTGGATATATTTGACAGCATCATCACGACTACCGACGAATAAGACATTGCAGCCTGGAAACTTTACCTTGCCGTTCAAGTCAACAACGGCATCGAAGTCATCTTGAGTAAGCCCGACCACAAGATAGTTGAGTTGACTTTCATCTTCATCATGCACATAGAGGTCACTTGCATTACCAACACCGTGCAGCAGTCCGTGAAGCCCGTAACCACAGATTAACTCTGGGTTCCAATCGGGTGCTTCAACGCGACCACGCTTTGGCCACTTGAAGCCACCGTGTGCTGTCATGTCTGACTTACAGGTGCGCAGTGCGAATGCTACGTATTTGCTCATCCGATTACCTTTCTGTTCATGTCCTTGTAGATACGCAGACACTCGATTGGGTCGTACTTGTCAGTTGAGTTGTGACCATAGACAGGGAATACGCCCAGATTGCGCAGCTTGTCTATGTCGGTAGCTGATATACGCAGCGCATACGCCATTTCATCGCGCGTGTACAGCATGCGTTCGTCTAGGCGTTTAGTCATTTTGTTTTCCCATAAAAACATCAAGAACTGCGTCAACCGCAAGAACTAAGCAGGCTATGCCAATTGCCAAAAAAGGTGGCCAGTCAACAAGACCAGCTATGTCTAGCAAAACCAATCCGCCAGCCATAAACTGAAAATATGTCATGGGCTTCACAACCCCACCTGCTCTGTGGTGGTGGGTTCGTCTGCGAGTTTTTTGGTTGAAAGGTACTCGATGTCAAGCTTTGGGAAATGGACTAGCTTTATTTCTGTCATTTCATCGCTTGTAAATGGATACTTGCCGCCCATCTTCTGATTGACTGTCTCTGTTGCGAGGCCTAACGTATCGGCAATATCTTTCTGCCTAATTCCGTAACGCCGCATCTCAGCCCGAAGATTTGGATAGGTTACTGCTTTCATGCGGTCCTCTCTGTCGTTTATGGTGCTAAATAACTTCGACCAATTTCTTAGTTGAACAAATAATACATGAAGATTCTTATTCAGTCAAATAATTTTTAGAAAAATCTAAATAAAGTTTTATACTGTTAAATAAGAAGAAACATGGATTATTTAGAAAGAAAGAGAATGAGTAGCACAGAAGATTTTGTAAGGGAACGAATCAAGGACTTGTACGGGAGCATCCCGAAATTCGCCCGTGAAATAGAAATCCCCGAGCAATCAATTTATACAGTGCTCCGCAAAGGCTTTGGCGGAAGTTCAATAAATGTAGTCATACCAATTTGCAAGGCACTACACTTAGACCCTATGGCTCTCAGAGATGGGCGGATACGTGGAGTAGACCCTGAATTCATGGATATGCAAGTAGTCTCTGTAGTGTCAGCAGGGATACCCATTGATGAACTTGCAGTAGAAGGCATAACGCACCCTGTACCAATCGCGATGGGCAAAGCCTACCCAAATGCAAAACTCGTCAAAGTGAATGGCACAAGCATGGATAGAGTGCTTCCTGATGGTTCAATGGCGTTAGTTGATTTCGGCGCAGAAGTGAAGACAGGTGACATTGCTCTGGTGTGTGCTGATGGCGCAGATGGAGTGATAAAGCGTGTGAGGTTACTAACTCATGGGATAGAGCTAATCCCTGACAGCACAGACCCCACACATGAGACAGAGTTGATAAGGTGCAGCGATGAAGGCTGCACAAACATAGAGGTTCGCGGAAAGGTTATTTGGTGTACTCTGCCGTTTGACTTTATCGTACCGTGGAAACATGACTAGAGAGGGATCGCTATGCCGTTCGGGAAAACAAAGAAGTACAAGGAAGAGCTAGAGGCATTAAAGAGTAGTCTTTCAGCAGAACAACAATCATCGCTAACCTTGACTGAACGCATTCAACAAAAAACGGCAGCCGTTAATAACTTAGACGCATCAATCGCACAGAAGAATGATGAACTCGCAGAAGCTGGTCGCGAGGTTGAAACTCGCAAAAAAGAATTAGTGACACTTGATGAAGAGTTGCTCGTGCAAGAATTTGGGCTTTATGAGCCAAGGTATGGCTTTGCTTGCTCAACGATGTACAAGGACAGACTTAAGTCTGTTAGAGCAGAGCAGAAAGCACAAATCAAATTCATTAATCAAGATGCAAAAAACACGAACTGGACAGTTAACGGAAGTAATGCTCAGGGCAGAAAAATGGTTGGTCAGATTACACGACTTCTGGTTCGTGCATTTAACGGCGAATGCGACGATATTGTTTCAAAGGTTAAGCACTCAAACATTGAGCGCTCTATTGAGAGAATTAAGAAATCAGCAGATGCGATATCAAAGCTTGGGGCAACGATGGGTATCTCTATCCCGCAATCATATGTACAACTTAAAGAGCAGGAAGCTTATCTTGCCTTTGAATATGCCCAGGCAAAGCAACAAGAAAAAGAGGCCCTGCGAGAAGCGCGTGCCTTAGAGCGCGAAGAAAGAGCCGTTCAAAAAGAAATCGAAGCAAGGAAGAAGGCGCTTGAGAAAGAGCAGAAGAAATATCAGGCATCCCTAAAAGACATCAACAAGAAGCTTGAAAACGAACCTGACAACACAGATCTACTTGAAAAGAAAAAGGAACTTGAATCTGAACTTGGAAGTATCAATAAAGGAATTGAAGAGGTTGACTATCGCGAGGCAAATAAGCGTGCCGGATTCGTCTATGTCATTTCAAATATTGGTGCATTTGGAGAAAACGTATTCAAAATTGGCATGACCCGCCGCCTCGAACCAGAAGACCGAATTAAAGAACTCAGCGGTGCATCTGTGCCTTTCAACTTTGATGTTCACGCTTTAGTATTTACCGATGATGCTCCCGGACTTGAGGCAGCACTTCATAGAGAGTTTGAAAGTGGACGAATAAACAGAGTTAATGAACGACGCGAATTCTTTAGTACCACCATTGATGATATCGAGAGGGTAATCACGGAGAATTACGATAAGACAGTTGACTTTACCCGTACTCCCGATGCTGAACAGTACAGGATATCTAAAGAGATGCGCGCGCAAGCAAGCTAAACATCGGTACAAACACATGCCCCAAAAGATAGAAAAAGGCATCTATAAACTCGCACCAAAAAAGTACGAGATACGCGGCGATGCAGGATTTCGCACAGACGGCTCACGCGGCCAGTTCAAGCGCATTGTTCACGGCACACTACATGAAGCCCGTGAAGCGCGTGCAAAGATGTATCGCAGCCCTAAAGCAGCGCAGAGCTCTAGCATTACGCTCGATGAGTTTTGGGATGATTTTTGCGCCTTTATGGAAAAGAAGGTTGAGCCCATCACACTTGAAACGTATTCATATCAGTACTCTTGCTACGTCAAGCCCTACTTAGGAACAAAACATCTAAAGAAAATCTCAGTGCAGAGCTGCGAGCTTTGCATCTACGCTGCTCCATCACCGTCAATGCAAAAGAAAATTCATTCGTTGCTGCGGCTGCTGTTTAATCGTGCGGTGTCCTGGAAGGTGGTTGCGTCATCTCCCATTGTAGATATTCCTACGCCGTCTGTGCCGTCAAAACGCACGCAGCGCAAGTGCAACACTGCAGAAGAAATGCGCGACATCATAGAACTCATTGAAGGTCAGTGGTTCGCTCCTGCTATCTACATCATGATTGGATGTGGTGCTAGAGTGTCAGAGGCTTGCGGGTTGGACGGGGAGCAAGTAGATCGCGAAAATCAGCTAATCACGCTTAATCAAACTTTTCGGCGCACAAATGGAGCCACGTTTGAACTGTCCAGTGAAATGAAAACTGCGGGGAGTGAACGTATTGTAAAAGTCAGTCACAGCATCATAGAGAGACTGCCTGACGTTAAGGGCGCGATTGTCACCTATGAGGGCAAGCGCGCTACAGGTATTCAGGTCTACAGAGCATACCTGCGGATTATGGCAGATAGTGAAATTCCCTATTATCCCGTAAAAAATTTTCGTCACTACTTTGCGACAGAGATGTTAAAAAATGGTGCAACCACAGCAGATGTTGCGTACGCAATGGGTCATTCAAATAGCTATATTACGAATACTTATATTGACCTTGTAAGAGAGGCTGGACGAGTCAACTCCAGTATTGTAGCTGATGCAATTTTCTAAAAAAGTGTGTCGAAAATGGGTCGAAGTTAACAAAACCGCAGGTCAGATGGCGGAGGATTAGGGATTTGAACCCTAGGTACCGCTTCAAACGGCACACACGATTTCCAATCGTGCCCCTTCAGCCATACTCGGGCAATCCTCCGCGTGCGAAAGTGAGTATAGCATAGAGACACGCTTTCTTAGAGAGCAAAACTTAGACGCTAATACGTTTAGCTGGGTCGCGAATAAAGAAGCTGACTTCTGTTCCTACCCCTAAATCGCTGTCAATCATTAATCCTGTTTCAAAACCGTAGAAGCCGCGCAAGCGATCAGATACGTTGGTTAAGGCAATGCCTAAGCCACCTGCCTTAGGCTTTTCATATGCGATAAAGTCGTCAGGCTTTTCCTCTTCGGTCATGCCAACACCGTCGTCACTAACAGTGACCAGCCATGTTTCTTCATCCTCAAATGGCTCAACGCTAACCTGCACGTTCAAAATGCTGCCGTCATCTTTCATGCCATGTTCAATAGAGTTCTCGACCAGCGGCTGCAGCATAAATGATGGCATAGGCAAATCCATAGCTGCTGGATCAATTTCTACCAACAGATTAACCTGCTCGCCAAAACGCGCCTTTTCTAGTTCAAAATATTGCTTCAGAAATTCCAACTCTAGCCCTAATGTAATAGGGCGGTCACCATGTTCTAGGGTGCGACGATAAAAACCTGCAAACTGGCGCAACAGATGACGTGCTTTTTCAGCGTCAGTACGAATATAGGCACTGATGGTATTAATGGTGTTAAACAAAAAGTGGGGGTTGATTTGTGCCTGCAAAGCCTTTAGCTCGAGTTCAGTCGCAAGGGCTGCCTGATTTTCCAACTCGTGAATAATCAACTGGGTTGAAAGCAAACGCGCAAGTCCCTCTGCAGAAACTAGTTCCGTCTCATTCAGCGCACCTTCACGCATGTAATAGTACTTCAGCGTACCAATCGCCTGCGAGCCGATGACCAGTGGCACCACAATCGCTGCGCGCAGAGGACAGCGCGGATCTGTGCAACCAATCGCAACTTTCGAGTTCAACACAACCGTTTCGCTGGACTGAATCGCAACCCGAGTGGCCTTTGTCGCGATCGGTCTGCCGGGCGTATGATGGTCAGCGCCGCGGCCCGCAAAGCCCAGCACCTGCTTATCATCGGTCATGGCAACAGCAACAGCACTAGGGCTTGCCGCCAAAATGAGCTCGCACACGGCTTGCGCGTTCTCTGGGGTAAGTCCTTCTCCCATATAGCTAAGCGCCTCGTTCGCAGTGCGCGTGATACGGTCAGATTCGACGGCGCGCAGGTGGTCGGGGCGGCGCTTCGCGTTGCTGATGGCATAGCCAATGGCAAGCCCTGCCAGTGCGATGAGGCAAAATACCAGGAATTCCCGCTGCCATTCCAGCGTTACACCCAATAGGGCAAAAATCCCCAGCAGCACAATACCCAAAATCGAGAGCACGTCGATATTGTCCATGCGCCTGACGCTTTTTAGGCGCTCTGGTCGGGGTTCAGAATCCTCCTGATTGTCCGAAAAGGCATAGCGCGTTGTGGTCAACGGAGCGTTTGACGACGACTGGATTGCCTTAGATTGCTGGCTGGTTTCCGCCCGTTCATTTTGCTGCGCTACTTGGCCAGCTTGCTGCAAGTATTCCGTCAAATGACCGGGCAAAAGGTCGCGCAACGTGGAAAATTGCGAGTCTCGTTCTGGTCGCGTCATAAACGAACCTTTCGCAAATTGCTAAAAAAGTTTTGGAGCAGAGCGCGCGCTTCCGATTCTAAAACACCAGTGCTTACCTGGAAGCTGTGATTAAGGCGCTCATCATCATGCAGACGGTAAAGTGAGCCTAGCGCCCCTGATTTAGGATCGGATGCTGCATAAACGCAACGTTTGAT
>Ga0209755_10002370_pt1 | contig 26105 bp, 20 predicted proteins | sample TergutCo191P1_FD_187301 | JGI IMG/M metagenome (GOLD analysis project Ga0209755, IMG submission 187301) | Cornitermes sp. P1 segment gut microbial communities from Petit-Saut dam, French Guiana - Co191P1 (SPAdes) (version 2) | ecosystem: Host-associated > Arthropoda: Insects > Digestive system...
CCCTTGACCTTATTCCCCTCCCGTGGAGGGGTCGCCGTAGGCGGGGGTGGTTCAGCGGTATATTGCGGGCGGGGGCAAGCCCCGCCCCTACGGGTGCGGTGCAAATTTTTCATGCGTTTTCGTGTCAGCCTGCCCCGCACTTGATGCGGGGTGGTTAAATGCCTGTTCAAAGACAACAGTGCCGTTTGTGGCTAAGACGCTTCGTGCCAATCATTGCCCGTTCAAAGTCAACAATATCCTTTCGGGCTAAGATTTTTCGTGGTCAATCATGCTTCGGGGGCTGATTTTTGCCCTAAATGGACGAATGAATCGCCCAAACGGGCAAAAACACCCCCTCAGCACACTATATCTTACTCCCATTCAATCGTAGCTGGTGGCTTTGATGAAATATCATACACAACACGGCTGCAGTTGGGGATTTCCGCGGCAATTCGGCTTGCCACTTTTTCCAGCACCTCGTATGGTAGGGGGGTAAATGTGGCGGTCATAAAGTCATCAGTGTCAACCGCTCGTAGAGCAATTACATGGTCATATGTACGACTATCCCCTTTTACCCCAACAGTTTGCGTATCAGTCAGCACAGCAAAATACTGACTTGGACGAGAGGACAAAACCTTTAACTCTTCACGCAAAATCGCGTCGGCGTTCCGTAAAATCTCTAACTTTTCGCAGGTGACTTCGCCAATCACACGGATAGCAAGCCCCGGCCCCGGAAAGGGCTGGCGACCGACTAACTCTTCCGGCAAGCCCAATTGTTTCCCCACCTGGCGAACTTCGTCCTTAAACAGACGATTTAATGGCTCGATTATCTGCTTAAACGACACATCCTCCGGCAGTCCGCCAACATTGTGGTGACTTTTGATAACCGCACCATGCTCCGCCCCCGACTCTACAACATCAGAATATATCGTGCCTTGCGCCAAAAAGGAAATATCCCCAAGTTTTCGGGATTCTTCCTCAAACACACGGATAAATTCTTCGCCAATCAGCTTACGCTTTGTTTCAGGGTCGGAAACATTAGCGATTTTTGCAAGAAAACGCTGTGCCGCATTAACTCGGATAAAGTTTAGGTCATAGCCACTAAACATCGCCTCCACTTGGTCGCCCTCGTCTTTTCGCATAAAGCCATGGTCGACGAAAATGCAGGTTAGCTGGTTGGGTATGGCTTTGCTTAGCAGGGCGGCACAAACCGAGCTGTCCACTCCCCCCGACAGGGCAAGCAGTACTCTGTTGTCGCGGGCGGTTTCGCGGACTTCTTCAACCTGCCGCTGAATTAGCTCGTCAAGTCGATAGTCCCCCGCCGCACCGCAAATATCAAACAAAAACCGCCCAAGCATCTCGCGTCCGCCTTGTGTGTGCTTGGTTTCCGGGTGAAATTGCACTCCGTACAGCCCGGCGTTGGCGTTTTCCACCGCGGCAATGCACCCGGCGGTTTTGGCGGTAACTGCAAATCCCGCTGGTGGGGTATCCACCACGTCACGGTGGCTCATCAAGGCGACAAACTCACCGCCCGAAAGCAGCGCCGACTGCTCTCCTGTAGGGTAAACCATGGTTTTCCCATACTCCCCTACCTCCCCATTGGCTACACTACCGCCTAAGGTGTGGCACATAAGCTGCATTCCATAGCAAATCCCCAGTATGGGAATGTCGAGGGCGAACAATGCAGGGTCGCACTTCAGAGAACCCGTTTCATTAACGCTGTTCGGCCCACCGGTTAGGATAATGCCCACAGGAGCAGACTCCCTGACCTTTGCGGCGGGCATTGTGCCGTCACGAATTTCGGCATAAACACCCATACTCCGCACCGTGCTTGCAATAAGCTCTTTATATTGTCCGCCAAAGTCAAGAATAAGAATGCGTTCTTTGCTCATACCCACCACATACGAGGTTTTTCCCTCGCCCTTTCTGTTTTTACAATGTGACTATCAAGATAGAACATTGTATTGAAACGAACTTATCGTCCTAATTCAAGCTCTCGGAACAACCGCCACAAAACCCCACCCCTCGCACCCATTTTCCGTCCTCGCTGAAGCAACATCGAACTGAACTCCACCGAACTCCCTGTACCCTCTGCGGGTACTTGTTTGCAATGGGTTTTGTTGGCAAGGCATCTTCGTGCCACACACAGTCCGCATTGTTCATATTTTTTGGTGGTCAAGCACCTTTTTTCTGAAAAAAGGTGTTTGCGCGGGGTTGTTAGGGGGGCGCGCAGCTCCCCTAACGAAAAAGCGGGTGTAAATTGACGAGTGCGGCTTTATGCGACAGAAACAGCTCCATCTCAAATGGGCAACTATCGGGTATTTCCCATGTAGGTGCGTTGGTGTTGACGGGACGCCCAGGGGTGCGTCCCCTACGGGTGTGGCTGTGCCGTTTCTTTGGGTTTAAGACTTGAAATTAGCTGTTGTTTTTGTTTCGATACAAGTTTAATGACAATGAAAAGCTGAAACTTTGCATTAGGGCCCTTGATAGTCATATTTTACAACTCTATCACGCCCTCAAACACCTTGATACAGTCACCTGTGAGATACACAGTATCTCCGTTGTAGCGCACTACCAAATCTCCACCGGGTAGCTGAACTTTCACGTCGGTGTCCATGTCGCAATGCCCATTCAGCACGGCGGCAACTACCGAGGCACACGCCCCTGAGCCGCAGGCTTTCGTCTCACCGCTTCCCCGCTCCCAAACGCGCATTTTCAGGTGAGTTTTGTCAATCACCTCGATAAATTCCGCATTGATTCTGTTAGGGAAATGCGGGCTGTACTCAAACAGCGGTCCGACTTTATGCAAATCAAAGGAATCCACATTGTCAACGAACACCACCGAATGAGGGTTGCCCATGGACACAAGGGTGGCGTTATAGCTCTCCCCGCCGATTTCAAGAGGATACGAAACGAACTTTTCCCCTTCAAGTGCCACAGGGATTTCCCCCGCCGCAAACTTTGGCGCGCCCATATCAACGCACACACTTGACACCGCCCCGTTCCGTGTTTGAAGTTGCAGAATTTTAATTCCACTTAGGGTTTCAAGGGTGATTTTGCGTTTTTTCACTATGCCATTGTCGTACAAATATTTGCCGATACAACGTACAGCATTGCCGCACATACTTCCCTCACTGCCGTCAAGGTTGAACATACGCATTTTTGCGTCTGCAACGCTTGAACGCATAATCAGCACTACTCCGTCCCCGCCAATACCTGTGTGCCTGTCAGACAAGAACACAGAAAGGGATTCAGGCGAGTTTATCTCAAGGTCAAAAGCGTTGATGTAAATATAATCGTTTGAACAAGTTTGCATCTTGGTAAATGGTAATTTCATACGTTCGCTCCTCATTGCGTTAATGTCCACAAGCTCGGTGTTAATCTCGCTGTAGCCGGACAGCAAGCTGTCCACCAGGGCATTTGCTGTGTCAATTGATGTTAGACAAGGAATCCCTAAAATACTTGCTCTACTGCGAATTATCATGTCCTCTTGTGCAGGGTTACGACTTTTTTGCGAAGTGGAAACAATGTAATTCACCTTGCCGCTTTCAATAAGGGTTTGGGTGTTGTGCTGGGCGTCTTGGTGAATTTTTTTCACAGTTGTTACCGCCAGCCCTTTGTCTGTCAAATAATTAGCCGTGCCTCGGGTGGCATACAGCTCGAACCCGCACTTAGCGAATTTTTCTGCCACAGCAACAATTTCGCTTTTGTCGCTGTCACGAACAGTAATCAGCACGCCGCCGGATTTTTTCAGCTTGTATTTCGCACCTGCAAGCCCTTTGTACAAAGCCTCTTCAAGGTTTTTGCCTATGCCTAAAACTTCCCCGGTTGACTTCATTTCCGGTCCAAGGTGGGTGTCAACTCCTGCCAGCTTCTCGAAGGAGAACACAGGCACTTTGACTGTAATATACGGCGGAATTTTCGCAATTTCCGAGCCATAGCCGTTGTCCGCAAGAGTTTCGCCAACGCTTACCCGTGTGGCAAGCTCGCACATTGGCACACCTGTAACCTTGCTGATATACGGCACAGTACGGGAGGCACGAGGGTTGACCTCGATAACATAAATCTCTCCCTCGTACTGAACATACTGGATATTAACCAGCCCACGCACATCAAGGGCACCGCAAATCTTTTTGGTCAGCTCATACAGCTCTTTCGACAAGTCATCATCAATGTTTAGTGCAGGGTAAACCGAAATGCTATCCCCCGAGTGAACCCCGGTGCGTTCAATATGCTCCATGATTCCTGGGATAAGCACATCTTTGCCGTCGCAAATTGCATCCACTTCGATTTCACGACCGCTTAGATATTTATCGATTAGTATAGGATTATCCTGCTTTTGACGCAAAATAATTTCCATGTACTCTTTAATATCATCAGCCGAGAACGCAATAATCATGTTCTGCCCGCCAAGAACATAAGAGGGGCGCATTAGCACAGGATAGCCCAGTTTTTCCGCCGCCGCAAGAGCCTCGGCTTCGGTGAACACGCCAAGTCCCGCAGGGCGTTTGATACTTAAAGATTCAAGCAGGTCATCAAACCGCTTGCGGTCTTCGCACAGGTCAATGCTGTCCGCTGACGTGCCGATAATGTTCACTCCACGCTGATGCAACTTTTTCGTCAGCTTTATTGCAGTACCGCCGCCGAAAGCAACGATAACACCATCAGGCTTTTCTTGGTCAATAACGCTCATCACATCGTCAATGTGCAGCGGCTCGAAGTATAGTCTGTCGGCGGTGTCAAAGTCGGTAGACACTGTTTCGGGATTGTTGTTGATAACAATGACCTCATAGCCCATTTTACGCAACGTCCACACGCAATGCACACAGGCATAGTCAAACTCAATCCCCTGACCAATGCGAATCGGACCGCTACCCAGCACCACAATGCGAGGTTTAGTGCTTTTTTCGATAAATGGCAACGCCTCGTTTTTGCCCTCGTGCTGAATGGAGTAAAAATATGGTGTTTGGGCTTCAAATTCCCCGGCACAAGTGTCCACCATTTTGTATATAAGCGGCTTATTCGGCACAGCGCCATCAGCAATATTTTTCAGTCCGTTTAAGAACCAAGGGTCAATGGCGGTGATTTCGTGGATTTTTTCTATGGTCACATTCCGCTTAATTGCTTCGTACACAAGGAAAAGTCGCTCGTCAGTTTTGCCGCCACACGCCTCGAGAAGTTCTTCGTCTGACAAGGCGGCAAGTTTCGGCATATTCAGGTCGTCCAGCCCGATTTCCGCACCACGGACAGCCTTTAGTATTGCCGCCTCGAAGGTGTCCGCAATTGCCATAACTTCTCCGGTGGCTTTCATTTGTGTGCCAAGTTTTTTATGGGCGTACACAAACTTATCAAAGGGCCACTTGGGGAACTTAACCGCCACATAGTCCAGGGTTGGCTCGAAGGCGGCAAAAGTCGTACCTGTCACCGTGTTGACAATTTCGTCAAGGGTATAGCCAATGGCGATTTTGGTGGCAACTTTGGCAATTGGGTATCCTGTTGCCTTGCTCGCCAACGCCGAACTGCGGGACACACGAGGGTTTACCTCGATTACCGCATATTCAAAGCTGGTTGGGTGCAACGCAAGCTGTACATTACATCCGCCCTCAACCCCAAGGGCGGTGATGATATTCAGAGATGCGGAGCGGAGCATCTGATATTCTTTGTCCGAAAGGGTGACAGTTGGGGCGATAACAATGCTGTCCCCGGTATGTATGCCCACAGGGTCAAAGTTTTCCATGGAACAAACAGTAAGCACGTTGCCCACTTTGTCACGCATGACTTCAAATTCAATCTCTTTCCAACCCTCGATGGATTTTTCCACAAGAATTTGGTTAATTGGGGACAGGGCAATGCCGTTGGCGGCAATTTGCTTGAACTGCTCTTCGTCTTTGGCAATGCCCCCTCCGCTTCCGCCCAAGGTAAAGGCAGGACGCACCACCACCGGGTAGCCCAGCTGACGGGCGGCGGCAATTGCGGTGTCCAAGTCGGTGGCAACCTCTGAGGGGATACACGGCTGGCTAATGCTGTCCATGGTTTCCTTGAAAATCAGCCTGTCCTCTGCCTTATCAATGGTTTCGGGAGATGAGCCAAGAAGTTTTACGTTGTATTCCTCAAGAAAGCCGCACTTTGCAAGCTGCATACTAAGGGTCAGCCCTGTCTGCCCGCCAAGCCCTGAAAGAATGCCGTCAGGGCGTTCTTTAATGATGATACGTTTCACCGTTTCAAGGGTAAGAGGCTCGATATAAATCTTGTCAGCAATGTTGCTGTCTGTCATGATTGTGGCAGGGTTAGAGTTGACCAACACGATTTCGATTCCGTCGTCACGCAACACACGGCAGGCCTGTGTACCTGCATAGTCAAATTCAGCCGCTTGCCCAATAACAATTGGCCCTGAGCCGATTACTAACACTTTTTTTATACTTTTATCTAATGGCATGGTTGTTCATCCTTTCCGGGAGAGCATTTTAATAAGGTTTTAGGTCAATCATAGAGCTTGTCGATAAAGGTCAAGACCTTGGGCTTTCAGCCCAAACCCGACCACCTTTTTGTAAAAAGGTGGAGCAAAAACTTTCTTCTCAAAAGCATGAAATACTTTTATACAAAGGTTTTTGAAAGTCCAGAAAACTTTTTGCAAAAAGTTTTCTGGTGGGGTTTGGGGCAACGCCCCAAGGTCAACCGGGACAACGCCCCAAGGTCTTGCCCCAAGGTCAACTCATTCTTTCAACAAACATATCAAACAAAAATCCTGTGTCAAGCGGGCCGCCGCACGCCTCCGGGTGGAATTGCACCGAGAAGGACTTGCCGTAGTCCAGCCCCTCGCACGTTCCGTCATTAACGCTTACTAACCAGCTGTCATCTGATATTACTGTGTATCCGTGATTTTGGCTGGTTATGTACACCCGCCCCGTTTTCACATCTTTGATGGGCTGGTTCGCCCCCCGGTGTCCAAACTTCAGCTTTTCGGTCTTATAGCCTTTTGCCATGGCAAGAAGCTGGTGTCCAAGGCAAATTCCGAAGATTGGAATGCCACTTTGGTCAAGTTTCGCAAGAGTGTCCACAAGAGGAGCGTTAATCGGCTCGGCAGGGTCGCCCGGGCCGTTTGAAAGCATTATCCCCTCAGGGGCAAACTTCAGGATTTCGTCTGCCGTTGTGTCATGGGGGAAGGACGTCACCTCACAGCCTTTTGCGATAAGCGCATTGGCAATCCCCGCCTTTGCACCATAGTTCAGCAAAGCCACACGCCGCCCCGACCCGCCGATTTTCTCCACAGTTTTCGGGGACACACTTGGCACAGCGTTCAGCACCTCGTATCTTCCTGCCTCTTCCCTGTCCTCTTGGGTGGGAAGGGTGGGAGTGATTTTGCCGTTCATCACACCACTTTCGCGAATTATCTTTGTAAGCTCTCGCGTGTCAATGCCGCTGATACCCACAATGTTTCGGCTGGCAAGGAAAGAGTCGAGGTCGCCCTGGCTGCGAAAGTTGGAGGGTGTTTTCGAGGGGTGCTTAACGATATAGCCTTTTGCGGCTATTTTAACGCTTTCAAAGTCGCTTGGAATGACCCCATAGTTCCCGATAAGGGGGAAAGTTTGCAGAATAATTTGCCCAAAGTAGCTTGGGTCGGTAAGGGTTTCAAGATACCCTGTCATCCCGGTGGTGAACACAATTTCACCGGTAACAGACTGGTGACTACCAAGTGCCTCCCCCTCAAAGATTATTCCGTTTTCAAGCACTAAATAGGTTTTTGCTTTCATATATTGCTCCCTTCAATATTTTGATTTTTTGAAAAACAATTTGTACAAAAGGATAAACTACACCCGTCACAAGCCTGTCGCAGCCCCTCAAGGCTGATGTACCCAAGGCTGTCCGCTCCGATATGGCGGCATATTTCTTCTATATTCATTTTATTTATAATCAGATTTTCTTCGCTGTCAATATCCGTCCCATAGTGGCACACGTGGCGAATTGGAGGGGATGAGATTCGCATATGCACCTGGGCGGCACCTGCGTTTTTCAGGTTACGAATGATTTTCCCTGATGTTGTCCCCCGCACAATAGAATCGTCAATAAGCACAATTCGCTTGCCCACAACGCTTGCCGCCAGCGGATTAAGCTTCAGCTTTACTGCCGCATCACGTTGTGATTGGGTTGGGTAGATAAAACTTCGTCCTATGTAGCGATTTTTCACAAAAGCAGAGGCAAGGGGTATTCCGCTTTCTCTACTGTATCCATACGCCGCCTCAAGTCCGCTGTCAGGCACGCCACACACCAAGTCGGCATCTATCGGGTGTTCCCTTGCAAGAATCGCCCCCGCTTTTCGTCTGGCGTCATACACACTTAGTCCATCAATAATCGAGTCGGCACGGGCAAAATAAACATATTCAAAAATACACAGCCCACAGCCTGCCTCTTTTTCGGTCAGTAGCACACCTTTGGAATTTACAACCCCATCTTCCACAATGATAACTTCCCCCGGCTGTACATCCCGCACGAACTTAAATCCGCAAGACTCAAGGGCACAACTTTCAGAGGCAACCGCGATGCCTATCTCGCTTTCCCCTATACACAAGGGGCGAAACCCACTTGGGTCACGCACCGCAATCAGGCGATTTTTCCCTGTAGCAATGACCAAGGAAAATGCACCACGCAACTCCCCTGCGGCGGCAATTGCTCCCTTGACTGTATTGCTGTTGTTAATTGTGTGGTGGACAATAAGGGAGCTGATAACTTCGCTATCACTGTCCCCCTCGAACCGCACCCCGCTTTCATACAGCCGTTTTCGCAGTTCGGGGGCGTTAGTGATGTTGCCGTTGTGTGCCGTGGCAACTCGCCCGGTGAAGTAATCGGTGACGAAAGGCCCCATGTTTTCAGGGCGATGGTCGCCGGTGGTTGAATATCTGGCGTGTCCGACTGCAACTCTGCCTTGTGGCAAGGTGTGGGTCAGCTCGCCCGAGAACACCTCGGTCACAAGCCCGGGGGCTTTGTGGCAAAAAATGCGCTGATTTTTCACCACAGCAATGCCCGCACCCTCTTGCCCTCGGTGTTGCAGGGCAACAAGCCCGTTGTAGGTCACGCCCACAGCTTCATCTGTTCGCAGGCTGACACCAAACACCGCACATTCTTCGTTTAACTTGTCAGTTTTCATAGGTTTTCAAAATCCCTTCGGCAATACTTCGCTTCGTTTCACGCATATCCATTGCTTGTTTTTCAATGTATTTATGCGCTTCTTGCTCTGTCATGTTGTGAAAAGAAATCAAAATATATTTTGCACGGTCGATTACACGAATATCCTCGATTTTTTGCTTTAGCTTTGTGTTTTCCACGTGCATTTTTTTTATGCGATTTTGTGTAGATTTTGCCAGCTTTAATGCTGTCCAAAAAACCGACTTGTTTAGTGGCTTTGACAGGGTAAGCACACCATAGTCCTCACAGGCGGCACTTACTGCATCATGAAACTCGTTTGCCACAACTAAAATCACTTGGGATTGACCTGATTCTGCAATTTGCCGTGCCAACAGCTCCCCTGTTTCGTCAGCTAACGGCGCATTGATGACAACAACATCAAAATCCCGTTCAAGAAGTTCCCGCCGTGCCTCGTGTGCCGACTGATAGGACTTAACCTGGGTCACTTCGGATGACTTTAGCAGGTCAGAAAAGAAGGTTATTCCGTTTTCTTTGGCAGACAAAACCAGTGCCGTTTGCATGGGGAAATAGCTCCTCTTTTTTGATGATATGACTATCAGGTTAGAACATAATACAAAGTTTCAACCATGTTTTGTCATTGCGGGCTTGACCCGCAATCCCATGGTACTTCAATATTTGATGAGATTGCGGGTCAAGCCCGCAATGACATTGTTTGGACTGTTCCATGAGCTAACACGATAGTCACATTTAATGATTAAATCGTCGGGAAGTATCGTTCCTTGTAAAATGTTTCGGCGTCAGGGGCGGCGGCAAAGTCACGAAGTTCCTTTTGCTTGGCAGACAAATATTTCTCTAAAAACCCCGCACCCACAACATCTGCCACAAAGGTGCTGTTCTGTGCCAGCAAAACAGCCTGCTCCAAATCAGATGGAATTGTTTTAAGGGGCTGGGTTTCTGCCTTGTTGTCATCAAACAAATCAATGTCCGCAGTAGGGGGCAGTGGCAGCTTTTTCTCGATGCCGTCAAGCCCTGCGGAGATGATAAGGGCAAAAGCCAGGTAGGGGTTGACTGCCGGGTCAGGACTACGAAGCTCCATTCGCACACGCTCCCCGGTTGCCGCAGGAATGCGCACCAACTGGGAGCGGTTATTGTGCGACCAAGACACATATTTTGGTGCTTCAAATTTTCCGAAACGGTCATATGAGTTAATAATCGGGTTAAGAAAAACTGTCATATCTGCGGCTTTTGCTAAAACACCTGCGATAAAGTTTTCCGCTTCGGCAGAATGCCCGTCGCGAGTAGACTTAAACAGATTTTTTCCGTTTTGTGCAATAGAAATGTTAATGTGCAACCCGCTGCCCGCCGCATTGGCAATTGGCTTTGGCATAAAGGAGGCGAACAGTCCATTTCGTGCGGCAATTGCCCTGACCGCCCACTTAAATGTTTGCAGGTTGTCCGCACTTTCAAGGGCATCGTTGTACTTAAAGTCGATCTCGTTTTGCCCCGGTCCTTGCTCGTGATGGGATGTTTCGGGCTGAATGTTCATTTCCTCGAGTGCAAGGCAAATGTCACGGCGAATATCCTCCCCTTTGTCAAGGGGGGCAATGTCTAAATAGCCTCCGTTATCTAACGGCTCTTGGGTAGGCTTGCCCTTGTCGTCTTGTTTGAACAAATAAAATTCGCATTCTGCGCCAACGTTGCAGGTATACCCCATTTTCTCTCCACGGGCAAGCACTGCTTTTAGAATGGCACGACTATCGTTTGGAAACTGCCCCCCGTCAGGGTTACGAACGTCGCAATACATTCGCAGAACCCGCCCCGGCCCCGGTCGCCACGGCAAAACAGACAAGGTTGCAGGGTCTGGGAACAAAAACAAGTCGGAGTTTGTCACGTCGCTAAACCCTTTTATAGAATTAGCATCAAACGAAACTCCCCGCTTAAAAGCCGACTCCAGTTCACTTGCCATAATCGACATATTCTTCTGCTGACCAAAAATATCGCAAAAACTTAGTCGTATAAACTTTACGTCGTTTTCTTTTACAAAAGTTAAAACTTCGTTGATAGTTGTATTCATACTTTTTCTCCTAATTATAGGTATACAGTTGCTCGTATGGATTTTTCGCACCGGGGGTGAGGACTATAAACTTGTCATCCAAAATTTTTTCAGAGCAAATGTTAAAATACTCGGAAAATTGCTTTATATATGGGGCAATTTCAAGCAAGTCGTCCCCGGTTGCACTTGCAAGATTTATATCATTTCCTGTACTGGGTAAGTCGACGGCATTTGTGCGAACAATGATTTTCCCGCCGTGCATTCCCATGCCGGTAAAGTTGCCCACAGGCACACCATCTTCGCTACCAAGTCCAAGGACGATAATCAGCCCGCCCGCTTGGTACTCTCCAAGAAAACTGCCCGCATGACCGCCGATTACTATAATGGGGCGTTTGTCTTTGTACTCTTTTACGTGTACCCCTGCACGGTAACCTGCGTTACCTTTCACGAATATCTGCCCTCCCCGCATGGCATACCCCAGTGCATCTCCTGCATTCCCGTGGACTATGATAGTACCACCGTCCATGGTGTTGCCCACCGCATCCTGCACGTTACCATGAACTGTCACAGTACTGCCCTCTCCCAAAAATCCGCCCAACACATTCCCCGGCGTACCATCAATGGTAACAGTCTTTCCACCCATGCCGGCACAAATATATCTTTGTCCGTTACATTCAGAGATATGAACGCTGTCAGCCTTGCGAATTTTTTCGTTTAGCTCTTTGTAATGAAGGTCTTTTGCTACTATATTTATCATTCTAAAGTCCCTCCAATAATTTTTTGTCGTGTGCTTTTGTCATATGCCGAAAGGCTTGGAGTTTTGCAAAGGGACTCGGCGTCCAAAGTGTCCAAGGGTATTTGATTTCTGATAATATTTGTGTAAATCCCTGTACCCTGTGTATCACCGACTAAAATAAATCCGTTTAATTTATTATACCCTAAAAACAAGCACTTGTAAACCCCATTTTGATTTTCGACATACTCCTCGCCGCTATAATTCCCCGCTGTCATAATATGCTTGCCGAAAAAGCCTACTGCGTTCATGGGAATATTGTTCTTCACCTCGTGTTCTGCTCCCGCCATATTTATCCCTGCGCACTCCCCTTGTAGGTAGGCATTCGGCAGTAGCGCCATAACTTTGGACTGTCCGCTGGAGGCATCATTTGACTGGGTGCAATCCCCTGCGGCATAAATGTGCGGGGCGGTGGTTTCCGACCTGTGGTTTACAACAATTCCTCGGTCAATTTCCGCAATGCCATTCAGCAAGTGAGTGTTTGCCCTCATTCCTTTTGCAAGAACAAGAATATCAAAGTCGATTTTCTCTCCTTTTTCGGTAATTGCAGTATTGTGTTCAAAATGGCTTACATCATCGGTTAGTTTGAACGCAATGCCGTTATGTTCCAAGTGGGTTTGAACCATTTTCGCAGAGGCATCGTCAAGAACTGCTGACAGTATTTTCGGACTGCGGACAACCACTGTCACACTTGCCACCCGTGCCACCAATCCCTCGGCACATTTCAGTCCAACCAACCCTGCACCCAAAATCAGCACCCGCTTTGTGGGGTCAAGTTGCTTTTCGATGGCAAGGGCATCATCTAAGGTGGAGAACGTGAACTTGTGCGTAACATTTTCAAGTCCCGAATAGTCGGGAACAGTAGGAGTTGACCCGGTGGCAACAAGAAGTTTATCATATGGCAAAACTTTGCCGTCTGCTGTGGTGACAGATTTGTTTTCCGAATCAACCGAAACAGCTTGGTCGTATACCACAGTCACACCATTTAGTTGATAAAAATCACAGGGGCGATAGCTTAAATCGCTCACTTTCCCTTGCAAGTAATACGAGATTAGGGGGCGGGAGTAGGTGTGATGCGGCTCCCCTGCGATAACTGTAATCTCCCCGGTTGTGTCGTGACGGCGTATGCCCTCGATACAACCAACAGCGGCGGTGGAGTTGCCGATAATTAGGTATTTCATCTTCCTATCCCCTTTCTTCATAAACAATGGCGGCGTTTGGGCAACCTTTGACACATGACGGCGTTTTGTCCGTCGTTTGCAGGCATAATCCGCATTTTTGTGCCACGCCACTTTCTCCTACGGCGATTCCCCCAACAGGGCAAACCAAAATGCAGGTGTAGCACTTGATACAGCGGTGGGTGTCAACAGTCACCACTCCACAGTCCTTGCTTAATGCCCCGGTAATACAGCTTTTTTGGCACAAGGGCTGGTCACAATGTCGGCAAGACACCGCAAAGGAATGGGTGTTGTCTGTTTGCACCTTGATATTAGAGGTTAATTCCTTGTCTTTTAATGCCCGTGCCATGTCACTTTCACCTGTTTGGGAAAAAGTGCAATGCACCTCACACAAACGGCAACCAAGACACCATTGTTCATTCACATAAACTTTTTTCATATGCTCTATCTCCCATGATACGCCTTACAATAGGCTTTGTGGTCAATCATGTTTCAAGCTGAAGGAAAATGTCAAGACTTTGTCGATAAAGGTCAAGACCTTGGGCTTCCAGCCCAAACCCGACCACCTTTTTGTAAAAAGGTGGAACAAAAACTTTTTTCTCAAAAGCACTTCGTGCTTTTGTACCAAAGTTTTTGAGGTTCTTAGGAACTTTTTTCAAAAAGTTCCTAAGTGGGGTTTGGGGCAACGCCCCAAGATATTTATCAAATTCTACCTTAAAAGAAAATAATCATCTCGCTCCGGTCCAACCGATACATATTTAATCGGGCAACCTACCGCTTTCTCGATATATTGGACATATCGTAGTGCTGCAGCAGGCAACTCTTCAACGCTACGGCATCCGGAAATATCTTGCCTAAACCCTTCAAGGTATTCGATAACAGGCTTTGCCCGTTCAAGAGCGTCACCTGTCGGAAAGTCGTCAACTCGCACGCCGTCAATTTCGTACGCAACGCATACCGGGATTTTATCCATGTATGACAGTATGTCAAGTTTGGTCAGGGCAAGCTGGTCTGCGCCTTGCACCTGCACACCGTAGCGACTTGCCACAACGTCAAATCCGCCCACACGCCGCGGTCGACCTGTCGCCGCCCCGAATTCAAGCCCCGCATTACGCAGAGCATCTGCCTCCTCGCCGAACATTTCGGCGGTGAAAGGCCCCTCTCCCACACAGCTGGAAAAGGCTTTCATCACCCCCATCACATTGTCTAACTTTCTCCCGGGTATGCCCGCACCAATTGGGGCATACGCCGCCAAGGTTTGGGAAGAGGTTGTGTAGGGATAAATGCCGTAGTCAATGTCACGAAGTGCGCCAAGCTGTGCCTCGAAAAGAACCGACTTCCCTGCTTTCTGTGCCTGTTCCAAAATATTTGTGGTGTCAGCAACAAACTCAAGAAGAGGGGAGCCAAACTTCTGTAACCACTCCATTATGCTGTCCACTTCATAGGGCGGGGCATTGTAGCCCTCGATGGCAATGTTCTTCCACTTCAGCAACCCCTCGACCTTTTGTCGCAACGTGTTTGGCGAAAGCAAGTCACCGATTCGCAAGCCTTTTTTGCGGTATTTATCGCTGTACACAGGGGCAATGCCACGGCGAGTCGAGCCGTATTTTTTATCCCCAAGCCGCTCTTCCTCCAGTATATCTTGCGCAACGTGATATGGCAAGCAGATAAAGGCTTTATCGCTGATTTTCAGGGTGTTCGGGGAAAGAATTATGCCTTTGTCTGCAAGCATTGCAATCTCCCCGCACAAATGCTGGGGGTCAATCACCATGCCACCGCCCATAATATTAAGCACATCATCCCGCAAAATGCCAGATGGCAACAGATTAAGCACAAATTTGCCCTTGTCATTTATCACAGTATGTCCTGCGTTGTTGCCCCCTTGATAGCGGCAGATAACCTGATACTCACGGGACAGCAAGTCGACCATACGCCCCTTGCCCTCGTCACCCCAGTTAATTCCTACTACTGCTGTCAACATGATGTTTTCTCCTTGTGATTTAGTGTTATGAGTGTGTTGAATATCTCGGTGGAAAGCGGCGAACAGCCGCTTGGAGCGAATTATTTTGACTTTTTCAAAAATGTATTTTGTTGCATAGCAACGATTTTTGAAAAGTCAAAATAACGAGATTGAAACATGATTGACCACAATGTATCTTTATCAACACTTCCGTCACACCTTAATATCTATCTCCACAGGTTGGCTGACCCCTGCGGAGGCAAGCACTTCTTTCACTTGGCACAAAAATGCCTCGGTTTGCTCAACCGCTAACCCGATAAACTGCTCCGGCTGTAAAAGCTCACTCCACTCGTCAACCGTCAGGTCAAATGCGGCGTCCGACTGTAAGCGGGCAATCAAATCGTTCCTCAGTCCATGAAGTTTCACCTGCCCTGCGGCGCCCTGACTGTGCTGACGTATCCGTTCGTGCAAATCCCCTCGGTCGCCGCCCTTTTTCACGCATTGCATAAGGATATTCTCCGTCGCCATAAAGGGTAACTCTTCCTCAAGGTGCTTTGCAATCACCTTCGGATACACCGTCATGCCACCCACAATGTTAATCATCAAGGACAAAATCGCATCGGTGGCAAGAAAGGCTTCGGGTATGGCAATGCGGCGGTTGGCGGAGTCGTCAAGTGTCCGCTCTAACCATTGGGCACTGGCTGTAATGGCAGGGTTAAGGGTATCAACCATCACATACCGCGCCAAAGCGGCAATCCGCTCGCTTCGCATGGGGTTGCGTTTGTACGCCATTGCCGAACTGCCCACCTGTCCGCTCTCGAATGGCTCGTCAACTTCTTTCATGTGGCACATCAGGCGAATGTCGTTGGAAAACTTACACGCACTTTGTGCAATGCCTGACAGCACGGACAAGATATAATAGTCAACCTTGCGAGAATATGTCTGCCCGCTGACCGGGTAGCAATCCTCAAAGCCCATGGCATCTGCGATTTTCCGTTCAAGCAAGCGAGCTTTTTCTCCATCTCCGCCAAAAAGGGAGAAAAAACTGGCACTTGTCCCGGTCGTACCACGACAACCCAACAACTTCATGCGGTCAATGGTGAAGTCAAGTACCTCAAGGTCAAGTAACAGGTCATGCAACCACAAACTTGCGCGCTTGCCAAGGGTGGTGGGCTGTGCCGCCTGAAAGTGAGTGTAGGCAAGACAGGGCAAGGCTTTGTGCCGCTCGGCGAACGCATACAACGCCCCAATAGCGGAAAGAAGCAACTGCTTAACTTGCACAAGTGCCTGCCGCTGTATAATCAAGTCCGCATTATCCCCCACATAGCAACTGGTAGCCCCAAGATGGATAATCGGCTTGGCTGTGGGGCATTTCTCGCCGAATGTTTTGATATGCGCCATAACATCGTGGCGGGTTTCCCGCTCAAACTTCGCCGCCATGGCATAGTCAATATCGTAGATATGCTCCTGCATTTCGGCTATCTGCTCTTGGGTTATGTCCAGTCCAAGTTCCCTCTGTGCCTGTGCAAGAGCAATCCACAACTTTCGCCAAGTGGAAAACTTGGTGTCGTCTGAAAACAGCTTTTGCATAACGTCGCTTGCGTATCGTTTACACAGCGGAGTTTCGTATTTATATGACATTCTCTAATCTCCTTAAAACTTCGCTGTATACTTCTATCACATCTCCCAAGTCACGGCGGAACACATCTTTGTCCAACTTTTGCTCGGTGTCCATGTCCCACAATCGGCAACTGTCAGGGGAAATCTCGTCGCAAAGAATGATTTTCCCGTCACTGTTTCCAAACTCCAACTTAAAGTCCGCAAGTTTAATTCTCGCTTTGGCGAAAAGTTCGGTAAGCAACAGATTTATCTTCTCGGACTGTGCAATCATCGCATCAAGCTCACTCTCGGTTGCAAGCCCTATGGCAGTAATCTGGCTTTTGTTTATCATTGGGTCGCCAAGTTCGTCGCTTTTTACGCTAAACTCTACCGTAGGATGCGCAAGCTGTGTCCCTTCCGCCACTCCATACTTCTTCGAGAAGCCACCTGCGGCAAGGTTTCGCACGATAATTTCAATGGGAACAATCTTTGCCTTTTTGACCAACGCAGTAGTGCTGTCAATTTCAGAAACTAAGTGAGTTTCAATTCCATGCACGGCAAGATAGCGATAAATCAAGTGCGATATTGCCGCACAAACTGCTCCCTTACCGCTTGGAGCGGCAGACTTTTCCCCGTTGAACGCGGTCACATTGTCCGTGAATGTCATCCGTAGCGTGTCTGTGGTGTCGCCTGGTTGGATGACTTTCGATTTGCCCTTGTATGTCATAGTTATTCTCCTGCATGCTTTATTCCCAGTACGCTCAACTCTCGTTCGTTCAGTCCAACTCCGCGTAGCATCAGACGGTTGCCTTTCAGACTTTCGATAGAGTTAATGCCCATTAGTCCCATCATTTCTTTCATCTCGTGTTTCCATGCGGTGACAAGGTTCACTAAGCGTTTATGGCCTATGTTCGGGTTAAGCCGCTTGGTCAGTTCCGGTACTTGGGTAGCAATGCCCCAGTTACACTTTCCTGCGTGGCAGTTACGGCAAAGGTGGCACCCCATTGCCACTAACGCCGCCGAGCCAATGTACACGCTGTCCGCCCCAAGTGCAACAGCCTTGACAACATCTGCGCTGGAGCGAATGCTACCGCTTACCACAATGGACACATTCCCACGAATACCTTCGTCACGCAGTCGCTGGTCAACGCTGGCAAGAGCAAGCTCTACAGGAATACCCACACTATCACGAATGCGAGTGGGTGCCGCCCCGGTACCGCCGCGAAAGCCGTCAATGGCGATAATATCCGCGCCACTTCGTGCAATTCCGCTTGCAATTGCCGAAATGTTATGCACAGCGGCAATTTTCACAATAACCGGCTTTTTGTACTCGGTGGCTTCTTTTAGGGAAAACACAAGCTGACGCAAATCTTCGATAGAATATATATCGTGGTGGGGTGCAGGGCTAATGGCGTCACTGCCCTCGGGAATCATACGGGTGCGCGAAATGTCACCTACGATTTTCGTGCCGGGCAAATGCCCCCCAATCCCCGGCTTTGCACCCTGCCCCATTTTGATTTCAATGGCAACCCCACTGTTCAGATAGTCGGTATGCACGCCAAATCTACCGGAGGCAACCTGCACAATGGTGTTCTGACCATAAGGGTATAAATCCTCGTGCAAGCCGCCCTCGCCTGTGTTGTACAGTATGCCAAGTTCACGGGCGGCACGAGCAAGACTTTCGTGGGCGTTATAACTAATCGAGCCATAACTCATTGCGGAAAACATCAGGGGCATAGACAGGGAAAGCTGGGGTGGCAAATTGTTTATTATCTTGCCCTCGGCGTTCCGCTGAATGTCTTTGGGGCGCGCACCAAGTGAAACTTTAGTTTCCATAGGCTCGCGTAACGGGTCAATGGAGGGGTTAGTAACTTGGCTGGCGTTAAGCAAAATCTTATCAAAATAAATAGGATAATCCTCGGGGTTGCCCATGCTGGACAAGAGTATTCCGCCGGTGTTTGCCTGTTTGTAAATTTCGTTGATGGTAGCATCACGCCAGTTTTTATTTTCTTTGTACACATTGCCGCTTTTCACGATTTTTAACGCGCGAGTAGGGCAAAGAGCAACACAGCGGTGGCAATTCACGCACTTTGCATCCTCACAAACCATGATTTTCTCGGTTTCGAGATATTCATGGGCTTTGTTTGCACATTGATTTTCGCAAACACGGCAGTTAATGCAACGCAGGTCGTTACGTGCCACTTCGTATTCAGGATATATGTAGTTCAAATCGCACCTCCGTTCACAGTAATAATCACAGGTTCGCCGCCTTTTGGGGCGTACACTCGGTCAAGGTTTGGTTCAATAATGCGAATGGCAGACTCCTCGCTGGATATGTACACTCGGCTCCCTTTTTCCCCAACAACCATGCTACGCAGTTTCAGTCTATCGTTAAGTGCCATTAAACCGCCGTCAAATCCAACAAGAATTGAAAACGGCCCGGTAATAAGATACTCGCTGAACATCACACGCAAATATTCATGAACTTCGCCCTTTTCTGCGTCCATTTTGCCAATAGTCTGCCAAAATGGTGCGGCAATTACTGCGGCAATTTCTTCAAAGGAAAGATTTTTGCGGCGGTGCAAGTAGTCGATAATATAAGTGATAACTTCGGTGTCCGTTTGCAGGGTGCATTTGTATCCGTGCATTTCGATGGCACGACGATTGGTATCGTAAGAGGAAATCTCACCATTATGCACAACCGAATAATCCAGCAGGGCAAATGGGTGCGCCCCGCCCCACCAGCCCGGGGTGTTTGTAGGATAACGCCCATGTGCAGTAAAGCAATAGCCCGCATATTCTTCAAGGCGATAGAACCGCCCAACATCTTCGGGAAAACCAACCGCCTTGAACACTCCCATATCCTTGCCACTGGAAAAGATATACGCTCCGTTAATGGTGGTGTTTACACGAAACACGCACTTGGCTGTGAATTTTCGCTCGTCAAGTTGGCTTTCGGTCAGCTTGGTTGGCAACGGGGTGACAAAATATCGCCATATAAGCGGCTCGTCAGTAATTTCTTTGATTTTTCGTGTTGGAATTTTTGACAAGTTTATAATATCAAAGTGACGCTCTAAAAACTCTTCACAATCTTTTTTTGCACTTGCGGTATCGTAAAAAACGTGAAATGCGTAATAATCTTTGTATTCAGGATATATGCCATAAGCGGCAAAACCGCCGCCCAACCCATTCGAGCGGTCGTGCATTACCGATATTGATTGTATAATTTCTTCCCCGGACATTCGCCGCCCGGATGTGTCGATAATCCCTGAAATAGCACATCCCGATGGAATTCTAACTTGACCTTCTCGTTGCATAATAATACCCTTTCATTGCATAAATACACAAAAAGCGTCCATCAAACAGCGTCACAAATGCTCATTTCGAGCTGTGACACCACTTGATGAACGCCTTTGTTCAACCATTGACACCATTATAGCACATCTTTTTGAAGTTGTCAAGTGTTTTTGAATATTTTTTCATATTTTTTTGATTTTTTATTTTTGGTATGGTATTTTGGAAGTTATTTGAGAAGGCTACCTTCTAACAAGGTTTGAAGTCAATCATGTTTCAATCTCGTTATTTTGACTTTTCAAAAATCGTTGCTACGCAACGAAACAACCTGAAGAAAAAGTCTTTTTTGTCTTGGGGCGCTGCCCCAAACCCCACCAGAAAACTTTTTGCAAAAAGTTTTCTGGACTTTCAAAAACCTTGGTACAAAAAGCATTTCATGCTTTTGAGAACAAAGTTTTTAGTCAAGTTTTTTACAAAAAACTTGTGCGGTGTGGGCGCATAGCCCGCGACCTTGACCTTTTTTTCACTCTGAACCGTTGCTACGCAACGAATTGCGTTTTTGAAAAAGCCAAAATAATTCGCTCCAGGCGGAAAAACACCGCCTATCCGCCGAGATATTCATCACACTCTTGGGTATAAAGTAAAACTTTGTCGTAAACACTATGCTCATGAAAAACCAACAAAACCAAACTTACAAAAAATATGTCGAGGCTCGTGCGAAGAAATCTTCCCTTGGAATAAATTTTCTCTTTGCATTTCTTATTGGCGGTCTAATATGCGTTTTCGCACAGGGGCTTTTGAATTTATACACTCATATCGGTCTTGCAGAAGAAACTGCAAAAGCCGGGGTTATTATCACTTTGATTTTCATCACCGCTCTACTCACCGGACTTGGGCTGTTTTCTAAAATTGCCAAACGAGCAGGCGCCGGCACTTTCGTGCCAATTACAGGCTTTGCCAACGCTATCGCCGCACCGGCCATTGACAGTAAGGCAGAGGGATGGATTTTGGGATTAGGTGCAAAAATCTTCGTCATAGCAGGACCGGTGATACTTTACGGCACATTAGCGTCAGTTGTGTATGGGGTAATTTACTATATTGTCAAACTAATCGGAGGGTAGGCAAATGGGACTGATAACACTACAAAATCCCCCTTCCCTGCGTGCGTGGGCAAGCGTTGGCGGTAAGTGGGAAAAAGAAGGTCCGCTTGGTAGCATGATAGATTTTAGCGACGAAAGCGACAAATTTGGTCAGCCCACATGGGAAAAAAGCGAGAGCAAAATGCAGAATACTGCCCTAAAGCTCGCTTTAATGAAAGAAAAAATTCAACCTTCTGATATTGGTGCGGTTTTTGCGGGAGATTTGCTTAATCAATGCACATCTTCCACCTATGGGTTGCTTGATTTCGACTTGCCGTACTTCGGATTGTATGGAGCTTGCTCCACTTGCGCCGAGGGGCTAATGCTTGCCGCAATGACCACAAGTGCAGGTTATTACTCCCGTGCCGCGGTGGTCAGCAGCTCCCACTTTTGCCCGGCAGAGCGGCAATTCCGCACCCCTCTTGAACACGGAGCACAACGAGCCCCCACAAGCCAACGAACAGTTACGGGAGCAGGTGCGTTTATCATTGATGCAAACTGTGGCACTACCCGCATTACACAAGTTATGGCAGGGAAAATCGTGGACAGCGGAATTAGCGACGTGAACAATATGGGGGCGGCAATGGCTCCGGCGGCGATTGCATCTATGAGCGAATATTTCACCGCTTCCGGCACAAAACCCGCGGATTTTGACTTGATTTTGACCGGCGACCTTGCTCGCGAGGGCAGCGAGATTTTCTGCGAATTTATGAATAAGCGCGGCTTTGACATGGCTGGCGTTCACAAAGACGGCGGCAAAATCATTTTTGACGAAAACAAGCAAGATGTGCAGGCAGGAGGCTCTGGCTGTGGGTGCTGTGCAGTGGTTTTGGCGGCGGATATTCTACCCCGCCTTGTTTCAGGCGAACTGAAAAATGTGCTTTTCATGGCAACCGGGGCGCTGATGAGTCCCACCAGCATACAGCAAGGGGAAAACATCTTGGGCATTGCACACATTGTCCGATTAGAGGGAGGAAACCCATGAATTTTATGGATTATTTTTGGGCGTTCGTAGTTGGCGGTGCGTTCTGCGGTCTTGCGCAAATCATTTTAGACAAGACGAAAATCACAGCGGCACGGATTTTGGTGTTCTATGTGGTTGCCGGGGTAGTTCTGTCTGCTGTTGGCTTGTTTCAGCCATTAAAGGAGCTTGCAGGGGCGGGGGCAACCATTCCCCTTATCGGCTTTGGGCATGCTCTTGCAGAGGGAGTAAAATCTGCAGTAGACGAAAAGGGATTGCTTGGAGCATTAACCGGCGGTCTGACTGCTACTTCAGCAGGAATAGCGGCGGCAATGGTTTTCGGTACGCTTTCGGCTGTGTTTTTTAACAGCAAACAAAAATGAAGAGCAGTTTTTGTCTGCTCTTCATTTTAGAGTGAAGAAAAAGGTCAAGGTCGTGGGCTGTTCGCTCACACCGCACAAGTTTGCCCGCTCACGCATTCCGGCGACCTGTTTCGACAGTTTCATCCCTGCCATAGCTTGTACAATAAACAATAGCAGAGATAGACTTGTGTCCATCCCTGCTATTGTTTGTGGGCTATGTATAGCTAATCAGCAAATTCAGTGTGCTTGACTATCCATTTTTTGATGGCAATTCCGCGCCAAAAAGCGAATATGCCTAATGTGATAATGGTCAAAAAAGTCCACAGCAAATTCTTTAAGAACAATTGCCCGCCAGTACCGTTGAATTTTAGACGGCGACCCTCGATTACTGTGTGCTTTGTTTCCCATCTGTAAATCATACAAAGTGCCCATGGGAATGCGAGTGTTAAAGTGAAAAGCGTTAACAAGACGGCAAGTATTGTCCAGCCAATAAGTTGGCTTAGCTTACCATCAAAATACGACTTTTCAAGATTTGGGGAACTGGCAAATGTTGTTGCTTGTGTTTCCATGAATTTTCTCCTTTGAAAGTTTTTTATGCAAACTTTGCTGTGCAAAGTGTGTCATCGTTTTATTTATCAATGTATTTGCTTGCACTTTTCAACGCTTCTGCCACTATTATACACCCCCCCGCAAAATGTCAATAGTTTTTGCGAAAAAAGTTGGAAAAAGTTTTTTTGTGCCGATAAAGCCACATTGCCAACACATTTTGCGGTATGTGTTATCGTAAATAAAAGCAAATATCCAAAAATCAAAAATATTTTTTTCATGTATCTGTTTCGACAGTTTCATCCCTGCCATAGCTTGTACAATAAGGTATAACTATAAATAACAGGAAGAAAAAACTATGGAGAAACAAAACATCGAAAATATCGGAAGATTGCCCTCGTTTGCAGAAAAAATCAAAGGGATTGGAGAGGCGGAAAAGTACAAATTGCTAATGTATCTTGCCGCCGGCTTGATGTGGCTGGCGACCGCATACTTGCTATCCTCTGCTACGATGATATTCGCCGTTGCTCCAATGGGGCTGGCTTTGCTATGCTCACAGGAGCAAAAACTGGCGTTTATTTACCTTGGATGCGTCACATCTGCACTTCTTGTGGGCGGAGATATGCGAATTGTGTTGCTTATCGGCTACACTTTTGTCTTTGCTGTCCGTGCATATCTTGCCATAAGCAGTAGCCCCGAGGTGCGCCGTTCGTGGCTTCGTGTGCTGTCTATGGGCAAAGTCGACGACGCCACCACCCCACCCATGCAACCCTTTACATACAGCGAAAATCTGCGAGTGAAAATCGGTCTTGCCCTTGCAACAAGCCTGTTTCTTGCAATGTATATCACAATTAGCAGCGGGTTCACAGTCTTTTCTCTTACTGCGGCACTATTTATGCTTGCAAGTGTTACCAGTTTTACTATTATCCTTTCCGGGAGAGGGATTGGTGCAATTAACACCGGCACAGACATTCGCAAGTTTCATCGTGAATGCGGCGAGGTTGCTCTGCTATTCTGTCTTGTTTTTGCTCTTACGGAAATCAGTTTTCTTGGATTTAATTTTGCCCTGACCGCTTCTGCTTTTATCTGCTTTTTTATTGCCCGAAAAAGTGATATGCTTCGTGCATCTGTGACCGGGTTGGCTTGCGGTTTGGCAATTGGTGTGGTGTATGCCCCACTGTTTGCTATTGTAGGGCTTGTCGCAGGGGGCGGGCGAAAGTTTAGCGAAAAATTCATGCTGCCTATGGGCATTCTTGCGGGCGGGGTGTATCTTTTTTATCTTTACGGTATCGCCGCTATGACAGGAGGCATGGTGGACTTAATGGCGGGGGCATTGATTTTTTTGCCTGTTGCAACATTTATGGACAAGCGCCATGCAGAAATGACAGAATCCGCACGGCAATCACTTGCGGCAGAACTGCTAACACAGAAAAAACTATATGACGTGAATGAAAAGGAGCTGTCCACCTTGTCCCAGTCTTTTGGTGAAATGTCAAAGCTGTTTGACAGCCTGTCGGACACTCTTCGCACTCCTGATACGGAGCAAGTGGACCAGATTTGTCGTCGTGTGTGCATTGATGTGTGCAACGGATGTACGAATTTCAACCTGTGCTATGGGCGGGTGAAAACCAATACTTTCGACCGCTTGATACGTGCAGGAGTGCAACATGGACACGTGAAGCCTGCCGACTTACCCGGGTTGTTTCTTGAAAGTTGCAACAAACTGGGGAATATCACCACCAAAATCAACGGAGAACTTGCCAAACTGACAAAGCAACAATACCGTGAGGACAAAACCACAGCCTTCGCTTCAGGTTACGCTTCCCTTTCCCGCCTTGTGGCGGATAAGCAGTCCAGCCGTCGTGAGGAAACCAGTCCAATTCACCCTCTTGGTGAGGCGGTGTGCGAAATTCTTAACAGCGGGCAGGTAGTCTACGAGTCCGCCGCGGTGTTCGGTTCGCGTTTTCGCCGAGTCGTGGTGTGTGGCGTGGAAAAAAGCCTGATTGCTCGCCAATTCGAGGCACTGCGCTCAAAGTTGGAGGAGGTTCTCGGTGGCAAACTGGCTGACCCTGTAATTGAGGGTTCTAATGGATATTTCACCCTGACAACCCAACGCATTTCCTCGTTGCGTGCAGAATTTTTCACCGCCGGGCGGATGAAAGAGGGGGAGAAAATGAACGGGGATACCACCCATTCTTTCCAATGCGACGGGCATTTTTATGCCATGTTATCCGATGGTATGGGCAGTGGGCGGCAGGCGGCACTTGTTTCTCGCCTGTGCTGTGCCTTTGCGGAAAAACTGACCGATTGCGGCGGAAGTCTTGTGTCAACTGTTGACACCATCAACCATTTCATGCTGACGCAAAACCACGAATGCAGCTCCACCATTGATATTTTGCAATTAGATACCCTGACAGGCTCTGCGAATTTTATCAAAAGCGGTGCTGCCCCAAGCCTTGTGGTTCGTGGCGGCAGCGTGTTTAAGGTGAGCAGTAACAGCATGCCTATTGGCTTGACACGAGAGTTTAACGCCGAAGAGATTACCATGCCCCTCCAGTCGGGAGATGTTATTGTGATGTTTAGCGACGGGGTCGCCTCTGACTTCGAGTCCAGTTTGTGGTTGGCGAAATTCGTTTGTGCCGAGCAAACCGCAGGCACACCATTTGCAGAAATCGCAGACAAAATCCTTGAAAAAGCCGCCGCCGAATCCCGCCGCCCGGACGACATGACGGTTGGGATTGTGGCGGTTCAGGATATGAGCAAATGATATTACCAAATACCAATATAGACCAAAAACCAGTTGCAAGCAACCGAGGTTTTTGGTCTATATTTTTGGTCTATAATTAGGTTAAACGGTCACTTTTTTCTCTCTTTTCGCTATGACTATTAAGCCTAATAGTGCGAGAATACCCATCGCTTTCCCCAGGATTATCGCGCCGCTTTCTCCGGTTGGTGGGCTAACCGGAGCTTGCTCAAGTATTAAAGTCACATTAGACACACCATCAACTGCCGCCGGAGCGGTGGCTGTGGCTGTGCGGTAGTTGGTTGCTCTGGCTTCAACTGTCACACCTGCAAAGCTGGTTGCTCTGTGCAGTACCCA
>Ga0209755_10002371_pt1 | contig 26091 bp, 20 predicted proteins | sample TergutCo191P1_FD_187301 | JGI IMG/M metagenome (GOLD analysis project Ga0209755, IMG submission 187301) | Cornitermes sp. P1 segment gut microbial communities from Petit-Saut dam, French Guiana - Co191P1 (SPAdes) (version 2) | ecosystem: Host-associated > Arthropoda: Insects > Digestive system...
CCGGAAGAGAGCCTTCATGCTGTAAATTCCATATTTTATCTCCTAAAAGCGGAATCGGCATTTTTACAGCAAGCGCGATTTTATACGCTGTCTGTCTGGTTCCTCTTATCGATCTGAATGTATTGAATATATCAAGATAATTAAGGGTTACCGGAATTTCAACAATAGTTGTTCTTTTAGAACTCAGGCTCCTGTCATTTTTTATAACTCCGCTGACAAATGAAGCCGCATTAAGAAAAACTTCCCAGCCTGTTTCCGGAAAAGGAATTGAAAAAGAATTGGGGTTTTGTATCTGCACTTTGCAGAGTAATTGCACATTATTTATATTCATGTTTGCCAGTTCCACTGAATGAAGCGAAACGACAGGTTCCTGCAATACAGTTTCCAGGGTTTTACAAGTTGTTAAAGAAAATACGGTAAAAAGCGCCAATAGTATTATAATTATCTTTTTCATAATTGATTATACTATTGGTGATTAGAATTTGTACACTAAGCAACATAAGATTGAAGTTTTTGCGCTCTTATCGGATTTTTTAATCTAGATAACGCTTTTTCCTCTATCTGTCTGATACGTTCCTTGCTCAGGTTATAATGAACACCGATTTCCTTCAACGACATCGCCTGCCTGCCAAGACCGTAATGGCATCGAATAATATCCGCTTCATCTTTTTCCAGGGTGTTAAGGACATGTTCAATATCCAATTTCATAATATTTTGTTCAGCTTCAACGTCCGGGGCTGTATATTGAGTATCCTCCACTACATCCTTTAATAAGGAATCATGATATTCCGAAATAGGATTTTCCAGCGATAAAATTTCTCTGGAAATATCCAGAAGGTCTGTAATATGGCTTTTTTCCATATTGAGCAATTCCGCTATTTCAATAATCTCTTCTTCGTTTGACTGCTGCTTTTCGATCATTTTTCCTGCTTTTTCAATTTTAACAAGATCTGCCGCACGGTTAACAGGCAGCCTAATCATTCTGCCTTTCTCGCAAAGAGCGCTCATAATAGCCTGACGAATCCACCACACCGCGTATGAAATAAAATGATAGCCTTTTTCAACGTCAAAACGCTCTGCTGCGTTTATAAGCCCAATATTGCCTTCGCTGATTAAATCCTCAAGAGCCAGTCCAAGCCCCTGGTATTTTTTTGCTACGGTGACGACAAAGCGCAAGTTTGAGTTTACCAGCCTGTCTCTTGCCGCTTTATTGCCGATTGCAGCCGCACGGGCAGTGCTTTTTTCTTCATCCCTGCTTAACAAGGGAATACTGTTGATTTCCCTAAGGTATATAGCAAGGTTTCCATCTTCTCTCTTCCTTTTTGAATTGTTCATATCGACCTCCTTACAAAAGGCAGTTAATCTATTCCAAATAACCGATTAACATCTTTCACATGTAAGGTAGCAAGAACCGTGCCAATTGATTTATTGATGTTTTTAATGATTTAAAGCTATTATCAAGAGAATTTTGAGCATATTTTAATTAAAAGTGGGGATAATGATACATGACCTTAAAAATGTTAAAATACTGTGTCATTTTGACCCTGTTAAAAAGGTGTCAGCGGTTTTTCCACAGGCTTGATTATGTAACTTTTTATGCCGAAGTATATATATAGGATTATTTTAAGGCAGGAAATAAATTATGAATTCTACTCCTGAATTGGTCGTTGATGAAGATAAAATAAAAAAAGCAATTCAATCAGGACTTCCTCTGACAATCACAACATATACATTCCCTAAAGATATTGAAATTTATATTGAGCAGGTAATTGATGTTTTTTTAAAGCAGGTAAATCAGTCTAAATTAAAAGATTACATTGTTTATTGCGTTCAGGAACTTGTTGTAAACGCCAAAAAAGCCAATACAAAACGGGTATATTTCGATGAGCGCGGTTTGGATCTAAATAGCGAAAGAGATTACAAAGAAGGAATGGAAAGATTTAAAGAAATAACTATCGGAAATATTTCGCATTATATGCAGCTTCAAAAAGAAAAAGGATTATACATAAAAGTCATTTTACAGATAAAAAGAAATACAATAAATCTGGAAATACGCAATAATGTCAAAATTAACAGAACAGAACTTCTGCGAATTCATGACAAAATGGCTAGATCCAGACAGTACGAAAACCTTGAAGACGCCCTGACACATGTGCTTGATGACAGCGAAGGAGCCGGATTAGGTCTTGTAATACTTATTTTAATGCTGAAGAAAATCGGCTTTGATGATGAAGCTTTCACCATTATTTCCACAGAAAAACAAACAATTGCCCGAATTTCCATACCTCTGGATCAGGCGTTGATAGACAATATGAATGTTCTCTCTGACGAGATCGCGCAGAATATTAACAGTCTGCCGCAGTTTCCGGAAAATGTTCTGCATGTTCAAAGATTGATAAATGATCCAGACTCCGATATGCCTTCCATCGCAAGACAGATTTCCACGGATCCAGGTCTTACAGGTGATCTTTTAAAAATAGTCAATTCCGCGCAATATATGTTGTCAAGAAAAGTAGATAATATTTCCGATGCTGTCAAAATGATCGGCATTAAAGGAATTAAAAATCTCCTTTATTCATACGGAACCCAGAAAGTACTCGGCGATGATACGGCGGACAAAAAGAAACTTTGGGAACATTCATATAAAACTGCGTTTTACGCGTTTAATCTTGCCAAGAATTTTAAGAACGATTCAAATCTTCTTGATGATGTTTATATCGGCGGTATGCTGCACGACATGGGAAAAATAATTTTCTCCAATGTTCATCCGGATTTAATGAATAAAATTAAAGATTTTTGCAGTGATAAGAATCTGCCTTCTTCCACATTTGAAAATCTGTCCGCAGGCATGAATCATGCCGAACTTGGCGCCTTAATTGCCGAAAAATGGAATTTCCCTGATAAACTTGTTGTAGCAATCCGTTATCATCATGATCCCGAATCCGCTCCCGCGGACTGCAAAGACCTTATCGATACTGTATATCTAGCCAATATGTTCTGTGAGTACGAAAATAATAACATCGCCTACGACCAATTAGACCCCGGTCCCATGGATAATTATGGTTTTCATAGTCAAAAACAGGTTGATGCCCTGCTGAAACGTTTTTCTCAAGGATTTATGAGAGAAGGGCAGTTATAAAGGCGCCAATCACCTTTTCAGCTTATTTGTTTTATGTTATATTAAATAACTTATGTTTCTCAAACGCCTCAGCATTCTCGGTTTCAAATCATTTGCGGACCGTACGGATATCGAATTTAATGACGGCATCACCGCCCTGCTTGGTCCCAATGGCTGCGGTAAATCCAATGTTGTGGATGCTGTTAAATGGGTTTTGGGAGAACATGCCATCAAATCCCTTCGCGCCGAAAAGATGGAGGATGTCATCTTTGGCGGCACGGAATCCAGGAAACCCTTAAATGTTGCCGAAGTTGCCCTGAGTATCGCAAACGAAACCGGGCTTTTGCCGATGGATCTCCCCGAAATTGAGATAAAACGGCGGCTCTACCGCTCCGGCGAAAGCGAGTATTTCATAAATGGGGCGCAGGTACGCCTAAAAGACCTTCGCGAGCTTTTTTGGGATACCGGCGTAGGCAAGGCTGCCTATTCGGTAATGGAACAGGGAAAAATCGATCAGATACTTTCCTCAAAGCCGGAGGAACGGCGCTATCTTTTTGAAGAGGCCGCAGGTATCACGCGGTACAGGGAGAGAGGAGCCGAAGCGGAGAGGAACCTCGCAAAAACCGAAGAAAATGTGCGGCAGGTTGAATTAATTCTTAACGAGGTAAAACGATCCCACGACAGCCTTAAAACTCAATCTGAAAAAACTCTTAAATACCGGACTCTCCGCGATGAGATTTTTAATTATGAGCTTGATATTCAATTGTTAAAATTGAAGCAGTTCAAATATGACAGAGATGAAAAGAACGAAACTTTAAGGCGCAGAACCTCAGACCGCGACAGAATACGCGCGGAGATGGAAGCTGAGAACAAAGCTCTTGAAGCGAACATGGACGAAGTGAACTCCATGGAAGCGCGCCTTGTAGAACTTCAAAAAAATATTTACGGTCTTGCCCTTGAGAAAAACGCGAAAGAAAATGAAGTGCGCCTGTTTAACGAGCAGCGCAGTGAAAATAAAATTAAAATTGGCCAGAACGAAGAGCGCGAAAAACAAATCGTCATAAAAATTACCGAATTGAATAACGATGCCGCGGGGCAGGACGCTGTTGTTCAGGAACTGCGCAAGCAATGCGAAAGCATAGAAGAAAATATCCGCTCCTTCGAAGAAAACATCCAGCTTGCCGCAAGCCGGATCAGCGAAAACGAAAAAGAATCCCGCAGGGCAGAAGAAGAAATTCATAATATCGAGAAAGAACTTGTCGATCTGGAAAAGGAACTCGCGAAAATAACAGACGACATTGTGGCGGAATTGGACGCTGGTTTAAAAAAAGCCGGCTATTCGGCGGCGGAACGCAGAAACGCGGAAGAAGCGTTACACGAAACTTTAGGAAAACTGCGCACTGTCTTAAGCGGCAGGGAAGCGCTGTTACGCGATTTAAATTCAGTCGCCTCTGTTTGCGCAGCCGGCGGCGCTGAGGCTTCCAACACTGTTTGTTCGGAAATAGGACGCATAACAGAAAGCCTGACTGCAGGTTTGGCGGAAGCCGCCGCGGGAGCGGACAAAGCGGCGGAACTTTTTAACAGTTACCGCGAGCATACGCCGACTTTCATCGACGAATTTTTGGCTCCCCAGGGAATTATTACAAAGAAGCGCGCTCTTGATTCGCAGATCAGGGGCGCGAAAGACGGTATCGAAGAGCGCAGACAGCGGATAAAAACTTTGCACGAAGACAACATCAGCCTTATGGCGAAAATCGATGAATACCGCGCTACTTTAGAGAACATGAAAGTTAACCGCGCTCAGATGAATGTGCGCGCGCAGTCGGCCGAAGATCAGGCGCGTCTGATAAGAAGGGAACTTTCCGGGCAGGAAGGAATTTTAAAAAATATCCGAGATGAACTTTCCGTTTACCGCAAAAGACTTGAAGAAATTGACGGACGCATCGAAAGCATCCAGAAGGAAATAGCGGATAACGAGGAGAAGACAAAAGCCTATTCCGGAGAACTTGAAAAACTGGAAAAAGATATCCGAAAAAGAAACGATAATGTCGCGGGAAAAAAAGTTGTTATCAATAAACGAATGGCGGAACTTTCCAAAGTTCAGGAATCCCTGGAAAAGATTCACCTTGAACTTGTTCAGTCGGAAATGGAAATTAAAAACATTCAGGAAAATTTCCGCGAGACGCACTCCAGAGATTTAATGGAGTTTGAAGAGCGAATCTTTAACATTACGACAGCTCCGGCTGTGTTACGTGAAAAACTTGCCTCTTCCCGCGCGAAAATGAAAGAGCTCGGTTCCGTCAACTTAATGGCTCCAGAAGAATACGCCGAAACTAAGCAGCGTTATGATTTTTTAAATAACCAGATGGCAGACCTGGAAAAAGCGCGTAAAGATTTGGAAGACCTTACTGCGGAAATCCGCCAGGAATCTTCGCAGTTGTTCCTTGACACCTATAACCGCATCAAGAAAAATTTTCACAATATGTTCAGGCGGCTTTTCGGCGGAGGAAGAGCGGAACTTCGGCTTTCCGATCCTAACCATGTGCTGGAATCCGGCATTGAAATTCTGGCTCAGCCTCCGGGAAAAAAGCTGGAACATTTAAGCCTGCTTTCGGGCGGCGAGTGTTCCATGACGGCGGTAGCTCTGTTGTTCGCGACTTATATGGTAAAGCCTAGCCCGTTCTGTCTGTTGGACGAAATTGACGCCGCGCTTGACGGTCAGAATGTAGGCAGGTTTGTAAATCTTCTGCGGGAATTCAGCGACACCAGCCAATTTATCATCATTACACATAATAATAAAACCACCATAGGCGCGGGAACGCTTCTTGGAGTGACCATGGAAGAGCCGGGCGTTACCAAACTTATTGCAGTCCGTCTGGAAAATGACGAACTTGCTATCATTGACGATAAGCCTCAGAGTGAACTTTGGGACGTAGACGGCAGGTTCAACGAAGAGGATGTACCGCCCGAAGATGGAAGACAGCTTCCTGCTGGCGTTAACGATCCCAAAAAAGTGACCAAGGCGCAGCTGCGGCCGATTAGAGCAAGAAATGAGCCGTCTGCACAAACTAAATAGCGTCTGTCCACAATGCGGACTCTAAACAATAAAAAAGCCCCGATTTCCGGGGCTTTTTTATGTAAGACATTCCAATCTATTTTGTAGCTGTTTCGAATCTTGCCTGCCTTGAGCTTGAAGTGTCGGTTACTCTGTGGCTGCCTACTGTTCTTTGAGCGTTTGTAATACGCTGCGCCGGTGTCGGATGAGTTTTTCCAAAGCCGGAACCTGAAGTCTGAACGTTCCTTAACGCATTCAGCATTTCGATCAATCCAGACGGATTATATCCTGCTGATGCCATTAATGACATCGCCGTAGTATCAGCTTCAAATTCCTGGGTTTGTGAATAACCGCTGTTAACCAGTGTCTGAATAATTTCTCCGACTGATTCGTTTAAAACATCAGTTAACTGGCGGACATCCATTCCTGTCACCGCTCCTGCCGCGGAGGTTCCTGTTATTAAAATAGCCTGTGTAATGCGGCTGGACTTAATTGCTTTGATGCTGTGCTGTAATTGTATATGCGCTACTTCATGCGCAATTACTCCGGCGAGAGCGTCTTCGGTTTTTGCGGCGCTTATAAGACCGCGGGTAACTAATATGTGTCCGCCGGAAGTTGCAAAGGCGTTAATCTCATTGCTGTCCAGTATTGCTACGCGATAACCGTTGTAAACATCGGGACGCGGTGAATTAATTGTAATTGCCATGCAGATATTATTTAAATATGCGGTTAAAGCGGCGTTTGAGTTATAGAGTTTATAGGTGTTTAGAATATTCGCGGCTACCGCTCTGCCGATGTAATATTCCTGTTCGGGAGTAATTTCTTCCGCGGCGCTTCCAATGGCTCTTGCGGATTGACTGATCGCATTAGCTGTATTTTGATCGATTACTCCGGCAACTCCGGCTACCTGTGCGCCGATATCGGCGACAGCCATCATTGTTTTGCAGGAATACATAACGAATGTAAACGCGGCAAAAATTAAAATTATTGAACAGATTTTTCTTTTCATTATTTATCTCCCAGCGATAAACGGCCTTCTTCAAGGAATCGTCTGAGCGCAGATTCATTAACAGTAAATGCCTCTACTCTGTCTACATCAGTATAATTTAAATTTCTATTCTGATTTTTGTACGATTGTTCAACTTCCTGATTAAATCCTTTTCCCGCAAGCGCGACTTCTCTTGCCGTTGCCGTACTGGATGTTCCCGGCACTACCTGTTTTGCAGACAGATTGGCTGACGCAGTCCATCCTGTAAGTGTTGAGTTTGCGGCACTTCTTATTTCTACAAATCTGCCGTCGACTCGTAAAACAGTAACGCGATCTCCGTAACTTAATGTTCCTCGGGTAGCGGCAAAAAATCCTGTAGAAGATTTTATCGCCACGTTTTTTACAGACACATAAAGAGTGCCGCCTGTAGAAACCTGAGCCGCGGCAATGCCTGTAATAAACAATACCAGACAGAAAATAAACATAACTTTCTTCATTTTATACCTCGTTTTAATAATATATTATAGAAATATTATATTGGCAACATTAGAATATATTTGGATAAAAGTCTCCAAACAACTCTAATTTTATTTTTCTGTAAGATTATCAACTCCGTCATCCCATGTTTTTTCATCAGGAGGAGAGGAAATATATTTAATGCACCTGTTAAGATATTTTTTAGCTGTCATGTCTGCTTCTGTTCTCAGCGCGCTTTTCATGCTGCAGATTTTTGCGAAGATGCTCTGCGCCGCGGGAAATTCGCGCTTTTCATAAAGTGCGAAAGCCATCTCCCAGTTTTTTACCATATCGAGCAGTTCCGGCGGCGCTTCGGCTGCTGTGTCTAAAAGTTCATAAATCCGTATCGGCGTATTTGTGCCGACAACGCGTACTCTGCTTAACGGACGTAAAATAAATTCATCGCCGATCTGATCTCTTGTATACTCGCTTATCAATATGCCGCTTGTATCGTACTGCTTGTTTACTCCCTCAAGGCGCGCTGCCAGATTAACAGCGTTTCCCATGATTGTGTAGTCCATTTTATTGGGCGTTCCCATATTGCCGACAACCATGTCTCCTGTATTGACGCCGATGCGCGTAAATATTGGGTTTGAATCGTCAATGCTGCCGATTACGCCTTTTTTCGCCATTGCCTGCATTACTTCAGGGGTGATAAGTCCAAGTGAAAGCGCATCGCGGTTGATAAGCGTTTCAGCTTTTTTCATCAGTATTGCCGCGCGGCATGCAAGAGACGCGTGATTTTTCATGTGTATCGGCGCGCCGAAAAACGCGATGATTGCGTCTCCTTCGTATTTATCGATTGTTCCTTGATTTTCCAGAACGATGTTGCTCATGCGCGTCAGATAGAAGTTGAGAAGCTCAACAAGTTTAGCAGGATCTCCCAGCGCTTCGGAGAAGGTTGAAAATGCGCGGATGTCGGTGAAAATTGCAGTCATCTCCCTTTTTTCGCCGCCAAGTTTTAATTGAGAAGGATCGATAATCAGCTGATCGACAACTTTTGGCGAAAGATACTGGGAGAATGCCGATTTTATAAAACGTTTCTGACTGCCCTCTGTCGCGTAATTGTAAATGGTTACTGTAATAAACCCCGCGAGCGTCCCCGCAAGGTATGTAACCATCGGTATCCATAAACCTCCGAATTGATACGCCGTAAAAGCGCTTGTTAGTATCGCTAGAATAATTACAGCCATTCCGGCGACAGATAATGAAATGCGGTGAGAAAATATTGTAAGGCATACAGTTAAAACTATTACCGCAAGCAGAATAATTAAATTCATGGTTTCGCTGCTTTCGCGGATAAAATCGCTCTTTAACATGTTATCCAGCATCGTTATGTGACATCCCATTCCAGGATAAAACGGAGCGACAGGCGTATTAAAAACATCATATAGCCCTTCTGCGTATACGCCGAAAAAAACATAAGTATTTTTAAAATTATCCGGCGTTAAAAAATAACCAGAGGACATATACGCTTCATCGCCTTTGGCAAAAGCCTCGGCGCTTAATAAAATGCTGCTGGCTCTGTAGGGAATATATCTTTCTATATCGCCGCGGTAACGTAAAAGAGCGTTGCCGTTTTTATCAACAGGGATTTCAATTTCATTCCATTTAATTAAACTGGATTTTTTATCATAAACAAGCAGCCTGTTTTTTCCCGAGATAAGAAGCGATGCTGAAGATAAACTTGGAACAGCCATACCGTCGAATAAGGTAAAAGGTTTTAATCTCCGGATAACGCCGTCAGAATCGGGCACTCCTGTTACGCTTCCCAGCGCGCCGGCGGTTTCCCTCAAACCTTTAATTGGAAACAATGCCTGTTCAGTTGTTCCAACTTTAAAGTTATCAATTATTTCGCCGAAATTTTCAGTTTGAAATAGCGGCGTTTCTAAATCTGGCAGCCAGTATTGCAGATTTCCGGACTGGCTGCTGAACATGACAGTCTGTACCACACGACCGTAATTTTCTGAAGCTCTGACAAACGATGCGTCATCTTCCCATGTGCTCAAAGTGCGCAGAGCGTCGATGACAATTCTTAATATAGATCTTTCGGAGCCTGCCGTTCCTGATGCAAGAGGCTCTCCGGCATTTTCCGCTTCTGCCAATTCCAGAGCCAGAACCGCAGTATCAATTATTTCATCCTGCCTTGCGTTACGGTAAACAGAAGGTTCTGAAAAAATCATATCGAAAGCAATTGACTTTGCGCCGCTTGCGTTCATATAATCGACAACTTCGGCATAAGCTTGACGGGGCCACGGCCAGCCCCATCCTCTTTCTGTTTGCGCCCAGTTCAGGCTTTCCTGATCTATTAAAATTACAACTATTTCGTCAGAGGAACGATTGTATGATGTATCTGCCCAAAATCTGACTCTCATATCATAGGTTCTGTATTCCAGCACGAGGAAAGCCTCCATAAGATGCAGACTCGCAATCACCAGAAATACCAAAACAATAATAATTATCGCTATAACCGGCTTGCCGGTTTTTTTCCTCTTTGCCATATCACTACCCTTTTTATGCAAAATATATGATAATATATGTAGGAGTTTAACATGGATTTAGAACAAAAAAAACCGTCTTTTAAATGGGTCTGGGTAACCGTGACCGCAACTTTCTGCGTGTTATTTTCCTTTGCGCTGATTCCGGGAGCGGCAGCGCAGGTAAATTCCGAATCGCCTCAGGCTCAAAGACAGAACTACATCAACTTAATGCAGAATGTTTTTAATTTTATTATTCAAAATTATGTTGAAGAAGTCGATCCAAAGGTGATCTACGAAGGAGCGATGACCGGAATGTTCGGCTCCCTTAACGATCCGTATTCTGTATATATGACTGAATCCGAAATGAGCGATATGGGAGATACAACTCAGGGAAGTTTCGGCGGAGTCGGACTTAATATCACTCAATCCATCGGACCGCGTCCTGACGGAAAGCCGAGATATGTAGAAGTTGCCTCACCTATCGAAGATACTCCTGGCTGGCGCGCTGGAATAAATCCAGGTGATTTTATTAAGGAAATTGACGGTATACTGACAGACACTCTTACCATGGACGAAGTTCTGGGAATGCTGAGAGGAACGCCGGGCGAAAGCGTAAGACTTGTGATCAAGCGCGGCGAGAGAATGGAGTTTCCCGTAACAATTGTCAGAGCGGTAATTGAAGTGCCCACTGTTAAACATGCCATGATAGGCGACATTGGTTATTTAAAATTACTCACCTTTACTCCGTGGACAGCGCGCCGCTCCAGGGAAGCAATAAACGAATTCAGTAAAAATAATTATAAAGGCATAATTCTGGATCTGCGGAATAATTACGGCGGACGCCTTGATGCCGCTGTTGAAATTTCAAATCTATTTCTGGACGGCGGACTTGTTGTCCGCATCAGATCGAGAATTCCAAGCGAGAACATTGATTTTAACGCCAACCGCGTAACTCCCGTTCCCGCGGATATTCCTGTAGTAATTTTGATAAACAGAGGTTCCGCTTCTGCGTCTGAGATTGTCGCAGGAGCTCTTAAAGATCGCGGCAGGGCATATCTTGTCGGAGAAAACACATACGGCAAGGGCTCTGTGCAGCAGGTTTTTCCGTTAAATTCAGCCGGTTTTAAAATTACCACCGCCCGTTATTTTACGCCAAGTGATGTTAATATTGATAAGGTAGGCATTCCGCCGGATCGTGAAATAGCGTTTCCTGACTACACCGAAGAAGACGCAGAACACTTAAACGATTTAATCAACGCGAATAAAATTCCGGAGTTTGCCGAAAAAAATCCGCTGGCGACCTCAGCTCAGGTTGATGCGTTTGCCCTGTCCCTCTCAAAGGAATATGAACTGGATTTACCGCTTTTAAAACGTCTGATCAGAAACGAATTGAACAGGACAGTACTGGCTCCTGTTTATGATTTGGAATATGATATTCAATTACTCGAAGCTGTTGATATTTTACGGGGCGGTCAATATAACAATCTTATGAAAAACTTCAAGACATTGAAGGCGCTGCAGGAAGAAGCTGCTGAAGAAGAATCATTGGCTTTTGCTTCTTGACATATAAATTTTGAAACATTTAATATTAACAAATGATTTAGACAAAGACGGAATCATCAGGTTAGAGGGCAAAGATTATCATTATCTTGTCAATGTTCGAAGACTGGCGGTTGGCGAGTGTTTTTCTGCGCTTTTACCAGGCGGCGAAGAGCTTTTAATTAAAATAGTCTCAATCAACAATGGAACACTAACCGGAAAATGTGAAACTTCGGCTCTCTCGTCTTCTTCTGCGCTTTGTGGGAATAATTCTGATAAAATTCCGCCTATAATACTATTCCAGGCGCTGCCAAAAGGTGATAAAATGGACTTGATTGTAAGGCAGGCGGCAGAGAGCGGAGTTGCGGAGATTGTGCCTTTTACTGCGGAATTTTCCGCCGGTAAAGGCAATGTCGGAGAGTCGAAGTTTTTGCGCTGGGAAAAAATCATCAAAGAAGCCAGGCAGCAGAGCGGCTCCAGAATTTCGACTGCTCTTCGCCGTCCGGTATCAGTAAGCGGGCTTTTAGAATATTGGAAAAAGCTGAAGGGCGAAGGAGCGCTTGCTTTGCTGTTTCATCACGAAAAAGGGGTTGAACAGAATAGCCTTCATGGGTATCTTAATAATGAGCCAAAAAATGTGGTTTTAGCTGTTGGTCCTGAAGGCGGTTTTTCCGGAAAGGAAGTAGCTCTCTTTATGGAAAACGGTTTTAAACCAATAACCATAGGAGATACAGTTCTGCGGACAGAGACAGCCGCGCTCTATTTTACCGCGGCGGTACGCATTTTATTATTGGAGAAAAATACGTGGGAATTGAAACTAATCTGAACGATGAAAACGAGCAGACAGGCGAAAACCGGCAGCGGGTTAAACTGCTTAATGTTCCTATTGATATTGTCGCGCCGGGCAGGCTTGGTTCTCTGGTTTATGAGCTGCTGGCGGATAAAAAAGAACATAACATCGTGCTGCTCTCTTTATGGGATCTTCTGCGCGCAAGAAGAAGCGGCGAATACCGCTCTTATGTTTTAAGCGCTTCTCTGATTGTACCTATTTCTAAAAGTTTGATCGGCGGCATTAAATTTCTTACGGGCAGTAAGGCATATCGTTATATGCCTTTCGATTTTATTGTAAGCATTCTTACCACTCTGGAAAACCGCGAATTCTCGTGTTATCTGCTGGGCGGAAGACAAAAAGTACTTCTTAAAACAGAACAAAACATGAAGCAGACTTTTCCAAAGCTGCGCATAGTCGGGCGTTTTACAGGTTTCTTCAAACGGCAGGATGAACCTACAATTATTAAAGCGATTAAAAAATCATCGCCTTCGTTATTGCTGGTAGGCAAAGGCGTCCGCGGCAGGGAAAAATGGATATACAGAAACAACGTTATTCTTGCAGAAGGCATGAGATTGTGGTGCAGCGATATTTTCGATGTTTTTGCCGAAAAGAAAAAGCACCCGTCACGCTCCGCTTTTAACGCAGGTCTTGAATGGATAGGTTACTGCTTCCAAAGTCCTTTAAAATTTTTCCGTATTTTTCCGTATATCGGGTATAAATTTTTATTGTTATTTTATAAGTTATTTAGAAAATAATTATTGATACATAATTATGTATGGCCGCGGTTTTAATGCGTACACATCTTCAGGCGACATTATCGGATTATCGTAGCCCGCTCCTGGTATCTCAAAATTGTAAAACAGTTTAAACGCCTTAAGCGGCATGTTTGCAGCTAACGCATTGTAGTTATAAGTGTTGCGCTTTAATAAAGGGCTGCCGAATCCGTCGGCGCAGTGGATCAATCTTACTCTGTTAAAATCGCTTCGGACTTTTTCCCTGTCTTTAATCATCCCATGATTAAATTGATGAATAACCAGCATTCGTTCTCCGGGTAAATTATTCTCGATAAGGTAGTCTTCCATAATTTGCTGAGCTCTGATAATTTCTTCTGCTGTAAGATGACCTATTTCTGTCATGGGTTTTGTTGTCCGCCATTCAGGATCGAGGGCAAGATGAACATTCGGGTAACGAAGGTATGGAAGCATTACTTTTAATGAATCTATCGGGTCATAACGTCCGATTTGGTGATCTATATAAATTAATATATCGTTTTTCATTCCGTATTCGATATATTCCATCAGGGTTTTATGTTCGATAGTGCCTATCCTGCCCTGCGGCCAAACAGTTCCGTAGATAATGTATAATGCCTTGCGGACATTGCGTCCTCCGTTTACCGCTTTGTATTCGGCAGCTTTTTCTGTCATCATTTGATCCAGTTCATTTATCGAATAACGTCCTAGAATTCCCATGTTACGTGAATTAGGGTGTCCGTAATACGCCAGAATATCATTGTTCAGCAACAGAGAAATTTGGTTAGCCGACATTCTGTTGAAGTTGTCAATTTCGTCCCTTGTGCTGACCCAGTACGGCTTTGAATTTTCAGTTTTAACCCAGTAATTAACAGCATCCATAAAAAGCATGTGCGGAAAAACCGGCGCATTTTCATAGATCGCTTCGTTGTCCGGCATCGATCCAAAAACAGAGTGCACGGTAAAAATCAATAAAATGGAGACAATAATCCTGAACCGGAAACCTGTTTTATTTGAAGTCATACATATATAATTTCGGTTAAAATTGCATATAACTACAACCAAAGATGTATCTTATGCAATTTAGAACAGAGAAACCATGTTCCGAACGAAAGCATGATAATCCCCGGTCCCGGTCCAATCCAATTATCTGTATGAATCAGGATATTTCTGCCAATCATGACAAGCATACTTCCAACCGCTACATAGACATATTCTTTTGATTCCTGGATATTTGATGCAATTAAAAAACCTATCATGATTGTAATGAAAGCCGACAATTCTATCATCCTGAAAATTGATACATAACCGTTAACTATGTTTAAGCTTGTATCCCAGTTTAAAACATCAATTGGAACGCTGAATGTAATCAGCAGGGCTGCTATTACAATAATGAAGATGACATTGCGGGTTTTTTGTATTTCCAGTCCGGCGGCGCATATACTTGCGGTAAAAAGTGAAAAAATTCCGAAAAACCGCGCAAAAAGCAATAACCTGTAAGTAATGAGCACATAAAAAGAAGAGAAAATAAAGATATGCTGCAGGGGCAGAATAAGACGAATTACTTCAAATGATAAAGAAACAATAAAAATGGATATGTACATTATTTCCGGGGCTGATGTTCTTTCAAAGTAATAGTGAATTAACAGCATCCCAATTAATGAAAAAAGAACAATCACTATAATTGAAACATGAACAGCTAAATAATAATTATCAAGAATCCTGCTTGTTATAGACTGAAAATAACTTGCAGGACGCGGTATGCCGGCTGTTAAATCCGGATCTGTTTTCTGATAAGGCTGCTCAATTTCGGATAACGGCTCTTTATTTATTTCATTGTCATAAAAACCTTCCTGATAAAGCGGAATAATTAAAAAGGAAGCTGCCAGTATTAATAAAACGCATACAGCGCAGAAACTAACGCCAATCTTAAAAAATGTATTTCTCTCCGAAAGAGTCATAAGTAAGTTTAACATATTTCAAAGGTGTCAGTCACCAGAGACCTTTAGTTTTTTTTAAGTTTTCCGATAATTTGAAGTAAGGGGAACTCTATGTTTTTGAAAAAAGTTGTTTTTATTATATTGATAATTCTCTTAACATGCGTTTCTGCTCTTTGGGCAGGAGATTCCGCGGTCTTTATAGATTTAGGTTTTTCTCCGGACGGCAGGACATATATGTTTGGGCAGCATGGCGTATCATTTCCGTCTCTTAATCCATGGGCTGATCTATATGTAGTCGATGTAGAGAAAAATGTTTTTGTTCAAAACGGCAGAGCTACCTTAACACAGAACATTCCCATAATAGCAGGTCAGGACGGCTCCGGCGTATTTCATCAATTGCTTTCCAAAAACGCAGCTCTTACCAGCCGTTATGCTTTGAACTTCCAGAATCAGGGGCTACCACTTTATATCTCAAGAGATGAAAATCCAGCTCCTTCCGGCGAAAGAATTGAGTTCCGCGATTTCCTTACAGGTAAATCCTATAAAGCTCAGCTTGTTCCTACAATTACCGGCAGCGGCAAAAATACCAGTTCAAAATTTCATATCAATTTAGAAGTAATATCCGCAAATGGCCAGTCAAAAACATATACGGTCGGTACGCCGAATTTTAGCCGTCAGCGCATTACTCAATATAATATTAAAAGAGTGCTTATTAATGCAGGCGGCAACTCTGTTATTTTTGTTATCGAAATGAAACGTATTGCAGATGACGGGCATGATATCCGCTATATGGTCGAAGCTGTTCGTCTGTAAAAATTAGCCAATCGTTCTGAAAATTTGTGTTACATACTTGCCGTCTTCATGTAAAAACCTGACATAAAGCAGGTTTTCCAGCTTATTTCGCTCCCACAGACCGTCTTTTTGCTGTTCAATTGCCGCATCCAGCCATTGATTTTGGCTTAAATGCTGTTTATTGCGGTATTGTACAAATAAATACTGCCCTGCAGGCATGTTTACATCAGTAATACAGGAAGTTTTCTGCCCTATAAATACTAAATTTCCCAAAAATTGCTCTCGATCCGGCTCTATACTGCTGTTTTGAGCCGGATTTAATTGGTAACATAATATAAATTCGTCGTTTTCTGCTATTGACGAAGGTAAAACCTCGATATTTATATAGTTTAACGGCTGGCGGAGGTCGAGATGCATTATTTGTAACGGCTCTATTTCCATGTAGATATTTTATCATTTTTATTGTATTAGACAAAGCATGTATTGTATTTTTTATATTTTGTATTCATATTATTAAAATATTAAGTTAATACCAATTGACAGTATACGAATAGTCTCTTAGTATTATATATATGGCTGATTCTGTATTTCTTAATGATGCTAATTTTGAATTATACCGCGCTCTTATTTATGCGGAAAGCGGTATCACGTTCACTCCGACCAATCGTTCAATATTGGAAAGCAGGTTGAAAGAAAGGCTCCGTGAGAAAGGCGTTGCTTCTGTTGTAACATATCTTGATACAATCAAAAGCGACAAGGAAGAACTCAAGGGGTTTCTTGATTCCATCACCACCAATTTGACCAGGTTTTTTAGAAATCAAGCTCACTTTGATGCTCTGGAAAAACATGTCATTCCTGAGTTGATAAACAAGATTAAAAGAATTCCCGGTTCAATAAGAATCTGGAGCGCCGGCTGCTCAACAGGGGAAGAGCCTTACACAATCGCCATGCTGTTAACTGAGATTCTTCCCAAGTCATGGAGTTTTGATATACTAGCCAGCGATATTTCTCTTAAATGTTTAATGACAGCCAAGGAAGGTTTTTATGCGGACAGCCGTATCGTAGGTATCCCGGATAATTATCTCGCAAAATATTTTGACAAGGTAGAAGGCGGATATAAAATTCATTCTGATATTCAGGCAAGAATCAAGTTCGACTATCACAATCTTAAAAACGATTCCGGTCAAAGAAACTTTGATGTAGTTTTTTGCAGGAATGTTATTATTTATTTTGATGAAGTGGCTCAGACTGCAGTTATGGGCAGATTCTGGGATTCCATGGCGCCAAAATCATTTTTATTTATTGGTCACTCGGAATCCTTATTCGGGATGGCTACAAAATTTGAATTCTTAAAAACAGAATGGGCAACCTTGTATTGTAAAAACGCCTAGGAGAAGTAAGTGGCAGACGAAATATCGGTATTGATTGTAGATGACTCGGCATTAATGCGCAATCTTATAGGACGTATGGTTGAAGATACGCCTGGTATAGTTATTGCCGATAAAGCGATGAATGGCAATTTTGCCCTTCAGAAAATTCCCCGCTCTGCGCCGGATGTTATTTGTCTGGATCTGGAAATGCCGGAAATGAACGGTATTGAATTTTTAAAAGAGCGCAAGAAACGCGGGATTGATATCCCTGTTGTTATTCTTTCCTCCATCGCCGCCAAGGGCGCTGAAATTACCATGGAAGCGCTTTCGTTAGGTGCAAGCGATTTTGTTCAAAAGCCGTCAGGAGCGATCTCCGAGGACATCCATGTCGTAAAAGAAACATTAATTACTAAACTGTTGGGTTACGGCGGCGCATACCGTAAACAGCATGGTAAAAAAGTTTTAACTCCTTCGGAATATAAGCCGAAAACGCCTGCGGAAAAATCTTCTGATATTGCGGTTCATTTTAAACTTGCGGCGGCAGAACCGATCTCTCCTGGGCAGCCGCCAGCCAGACTGCGTAATCCTGCAAACACGGAAATTATTGCAATTGGCATCAGTACAGGTGGTCCAGACGCTCTGCGTGTCGTATTCGCTCAGCTTGATCCGGATTTAAAAGTTCCTATTGTTGTTGTTCAGCACATGCCCGCAGGCTTTACGCTTGAATTTGCCAAGAGTCTGGATCGCATTTGTCCTTTAAATGTAAAGGAAGCCGAGGACGGCGATGAGATAATGCCGGGAAGAATTCTGATAGCGCAGGGTAATAAACATTTAGAAGTAGAAAAGAAAGCCGGCGGAGCTGTAGCCCGTCTTTCCGATGCACCGCTGGTTTCCGGACATCGTCCTTCCGCGGATGTTCTTTTCGCTTCCGTCGCAATGGCTTATTCAAACCGCGCGCTGGCTGTAATTATGACAGGAATGGGACGCGACGGCGCTCAGCATATTGGAACCGTTTACAAAGAAGGCGGAATAACCCTTGGTCAGGATGAAAAAAGCGCGGTTGTATACGGAATGCCCCGCGTCGCTTACGAACTGGGGCATGTAATGGAACAGGTATCGCTGGAAAACATGGCTAAGCGTATTTGCGAAGTTGCAAAGACTAGAAGGTAGCCTTTTAAATTACCGCTCTGTTTATTTTTCTTCCCTTGTGATAAACTCCGCTTATGAGAGTTGTAGGAACAAGAGCCCTCGGCTTGCGAACGCCGATTATCCGCGAATCGGATGATTTAACCGCAGTTGTCTGTCAGTCAGTAAAAGACGCAATCAAATTTGAAAACATCAAAATAAATGACGGCGATGTTATCGGAATAACCGAAGCTGTAGTTGCGCGTTCACAGGGCAATTACGCTTCCCTGGATCAAATTGCCGAAGATGTAAAAGCGCAGTTTGGCGATATGACCGAAGGTCATAGACACATAGGCGTTGTTTTTCCAATTCTCAGCAGGAACCGTTTCGCCATGCTGCTGAAAGGCATTGCACGCGGCGCGGATAAAATCACCGTTTTGTTAAGTTATCCTGGAGATGAAGTAGGCAATCAGCTTATATCCTGGGATGATGTTGATGATAAAAAGCTTAACCCTTATTCGGATTGTTTAAGCGAAGATGAATACCGTCGTCTTTTCGGAAAGGAAATAAAACACAGGTTTACAGGAATTGATTATGTCGCGTATTACAAATCGTTAGGCGCAAATATCGATATAGTTCTCTGCGCCGATCCAAAACGTATTCTGGATTATACGGATCAGGTTATCGCCGCTGACATTCACTCTAGATTCAGGACAAAACGCGCGTTAACCGCGGCAGGCGCGAAAAAAGTTATCGGCATTGACGACCTTTTGACAAAACCGGTTAACGGCAGCGGTTATAATGAAAAATACGGTCTGCTTGGTTCAAATAAAGCTACAGAAGAGCGCGTAAAGTTATTCCCGCGCGACTGCGATGCTTTTGTTCAGAAAATGCAGAAGGCGATTAAAGACATCAGCGGAAAGACAGTAGAAATTCTTATATACGGCGACGGCGGATTTAAAGACCCTGTCGGCGGCATCTGGGAACTTGCAGACCCGGTCGTAGCTCCGGCATTCACCTCCGGCTTAAAGGGAACTCCCAACGAATTAAAATTAAAATATCTTGCAGATAACAATTTCGCCGATCTAAGCAAAGACGAAGCCCGCAAAGCAATTGAAAAAACCATACAGGCAAAATCAGGAATCGATCAGATGGGTAAAATGGAATCCGAAGGAACTACTCCTCGTCAGCTCACCGATTTACTTGGTAGCCTCTGCGACCTTGTAAGCGGCTCCGGCGATAAAGGTACGCCTGTTGTTTTGATTCAGGGGTATTTTGATAATTATGCGAGTTGATTAAAGATATAACGTTTTCGCTCTTTAATTTTTGATTGAACTTTGACATTTTATACTTCAATTTGAAACCTCAATAATATTAATATAATATTTTTCCATTTTAAGTCATGCACTAAGCATATTTGAACCCATATATAGGTATCACTTTTAAAGTGATTTATGTGTGGAATCAACTTTTATGCAATTTGTTTTTCCGGAGAAAACCTATTGGAGGCAAAAAATGAGCGAAAATGAAGTAATACCTATTCAAAACATGATTTACGAGATTAGGGGGCATAAGGTCATGCTGGACAGCGATTTAGCAAGATTGTATGAGATCAAAACAGGCGCTTTAAACCGTGCTGTAAAAAGAAATAGCGAACGTTTTCCTGATTTTTTTATGTTTCAATTAAAGGAAGACGAATTAGAGACTTTGAGATGCCAATTTGGCATCTCAAAGGGAGGAAGGCGGTATTTACCGTATGTCTTTACAGAACATGGTGTTCTTATGTTATCCAGTGTTTTGAATAATAAAAAAGCAATAAGCATTAATATAGAAATTATGATAGCTTTTATTAAAATGCGCCAATATGTTTTGTCGCAAAGCGGTACAAATGAACAGATAGTAGAACTGCGTAAGCTCCTTATGCTGCATATCGATAATAATGATTTTAAGTTTTCTGAATATGACGAAACAATAAAATATATTATTACTGTTCTTAACAGTTTGATTGAGAAGCCAAAAGAAACGAAGAGGATCGGTTTTTAAATTTCCAACACTAGACAATCATAAAATCCTTGCGTATCTTAAATATAAAAGGACAAAACCATGAATTACGATAAGTTTACAATAAAGGCGCAGGAAGCGATAAGCGAGGCGACATCTCTCGCGCAGAAAAACGATCATTCTCAAATTGAAAATGAACATCTGCTGCTTGCGCTTCTTCAGCAGGAAAACGGAATTGTACTGCCCATTATCGAAAGGATAGGCGGCGATGCGGCAAGGCTCACTGCAGACGCCGAAGCGCTGGTGCGGGGAACGCCGAAAATTTACGGAGAGGCGGCGCAGATTTTTTTATCGCCCGCTTTGTCGAAAATTGTCGCCAAGGCTGAGATTGAAGCATCGGCGTTAAAAGATGATTATGTGAGTACCGAACATATTTTGATCGCTATGGCTGCAGGCGAAGGCAAGGCGGCGGAGCTTCTCAAAAAATACGGCATCAATAAAAACGCCATTCTGGACGCGCTCAAACTTGTCAGGGGAAATTCCCGCGTTACCGATCAAAGCCCCGAAGAAAAATATCAGGTGCTGGATCGATACTGCCGTGATTTGACGGCTCTTGCCCGTCAGGAAAAACTCGATCCTGTAATCGGGCGCGATGAAGAAATCCGCAGATGTATGCAGGTGCTTTCACGCCGAACAAAAAATAATCCGGTTCTTATCGGCGAACCCGGCGTTGGAAAAACCGCGATTGTAGAAGGACTTGCGCGGCGCATTGTCGCAGGCGATGTCCCAGATGGCTTAAAAGGAAAAAAACTTCTCACTCTGGATTTGGGCTTGCTTGTTGCAGGCGCGAAATTCCGGGGCGAGTTTGAAGAACGCCTGAAAGCTGTGATTCATGAAGTGCAGGCGCAGGACGGCAAGATCATTTTATTTATTGACGAGCTCCATACGCTTGTCGGAGCCGGAGCCGCGGAAGGAGCGACAGACGCTTCCAATTTGCTCAAGCCTGCGCTTGCCCGAGGCGAGCTTCGCTGTATCGGCGCGACTACGTTAGACGAATATCGCAAACACATCGAGAAAGACGCGGCACTGGAGCGGCGCTTCCAGCAGGTTTACACAGCCGAGCCTTCGGTTGAAGATACAATCGCGATTTTACGCGGGCTGAAGGAACGGTACGAAGTTCATCACGGCGTGCGGATTAAAGATGAGGCTCTTGTCGCCGCCGCAGGTTTATCGAGCCGTTATATCACAAGCCGCTTTCTGCCAGACAAGGCTATCGATCTTGTTGATGAAGCCGCAAGCCGCTTAAAGATGGAACTTGACAGCCGTCCAACCGAGCTTGATAAGCTGGAACGAAAACTCTTACAGCTCTCGATCGAGAGGCAGGCTCTTTCGCGCGAGGAAGATGCGGCTTCCAAAGAACGTTTGACGAAACTTGAAAAAGAAATCGGCGATCTTACAGCCGAGCGAGACGCAATGAAAGCGCGGTGGGAAAGCGAAAAACTCGATATTCAAAAAATACGCGAGATAAAACAGAGAATAGAAGAATTAAAAATTGATGAAACAAAATACGAACGCGAAGGCAATCTGTCAAAAGCCGCCGAAGTAAAACACGGAAAAATCCCTGAAGCGCAAAAGCAGCTTGCTTTTCTTACAGATCAAATGGAGAAAAAAAGAGAAGCAGTCAGTGACGGCGCTTCTGGAAACCTGTTACGCGAAGAGGTGAGCGAAGAAGATATAGCAGGAGTAGTGTCTGCATGGACCGGCATTCCAGTTTCAAAGATGCTTTCCGGTGAACTTCAAAAATATCTAGACCTTGAAAAAGTTCTTGAAAAACGCGTTGTAGGACAGGACGAAGCTCTCGCAGCTGTCGCCGACGCGATCAGGCGGAATAAAGCAGGGCTCTCCGACGCGGCGCGTCCGCTTGGCTCGTTCCTTTTTTTGGGACCGACAGGAGTAGGAAAAACTGAGCTTGCCAAAACGTTAGCTGATTTTCTTTTTAATGATGAGAAAGCTCTTACCCGAATCGACATGAGCGAGTACGGCGAAAAACATTCTGTCAGCCGGTTAATCGGCGCGCCTCCGGGATATGTCGGTTACGAGCAGGGAGGTCAGCTGACGGAAGCTGTAAGACGCCGTCCCTACAGCGTCATTCTTTTTGACGAGATCGAAAAAGCGCATCTTGAAGTTTTTAATGTGTTTCTGCAGATTCTGGATGACGGAAGACTGACAGACGGACAGGGCAGAGTTGTCGACTTTAAAAATGTCATCATTATAATGACGAGTAATCTGGGATCTGACTTAATTCTTGGAACGGAAAATCCTGAAACCTTGCGCGGCGCACTTACCGAACTTTTAAAACAAAGTTTCCGCCCCGAGTTTCTTAACCGCATTGACGAGACGGTAATTTTCAACAGGCTCGGCAAAAACGAAATCGGAAGAATAATTGATATTCAGCTAACGCGGCTGGCGCAGCGTCTTTCCGAGCGCAAGATTGCGTTAATTTTAACTGATGAAGCAAAATCTCTTCTTGCGGAGCGCGGATATGATCCGATGTTCGGAGCGCGTCCTTTAAAACGGACGATCCAAAGCGACCTTGAAAATCCGCTTGCAAAGCAGGTTATCGGCGGAATTATTCATGAGGGAGACACCGTTACCGCGGATGTTTCTTCCGGGGAGATAACTTTCAAAATAGGACAATGACTAATTTGATTTTTTTATCAATATTATCTACAATAAATACATAGATTTATTTTATGACCAGCCAGCCTTAGATAAGACACGCATTAATTTTTTCGGAGACTTTAATGGATGTTGTTTATCTTTTCCGCGAATTCAATATTGTGCGAATACCTTTTTACAAGAATGATAATGCTTTGTTTTATTTGTTATCGGTTTGTGACGACTGTGTTTGGAACGAGCTGCAGCGCGAATTTGTTTTTAAGAATTATGTAAACGCAGAAAATATTATCAAGGTTATTTCCGGTTTTATTTGTGTTTTTATTGATAGTAATTCGCCTGTATGTCCAAAAATTTTTGGATTTATGGAACAACCGTGGAAAATAGCAGCTAACATTTCGTCAATCTATAAAAATGACATTCATCGAAATAAATTGACGCGTAATGACTGTAATTCCGGTTTAGTTTTAACAAAATCCGGCATTAATAATAATCCATTTATCTTTCCAAAGAAAACATCACTTCCCGAAAAATTATCTGAATACTGGCTTAATAAGCTTGATATGGAACTTCGCTCCAGAAAATACAGCCGCAGCACACATAAAGCCTATGTTTATTACAATCGTTTAATATGCAGCACTCTTCAAAAAACCGCAGAGGAAATTCGCCCTGATGATGTAACAGAGTTTATCGCGCTTATGGAAAAAGATAAAAATTATACAGCCTCCGCGATGAATCTTGCTTTAAGCGCGGTTAAATTTTTCTTCCGGCATGTGTTAAAAAAAGATGATATCAATGAACACCATCGTCCTCATCAGGACGGACGCCTTCCGATGATTTTATCTAAAGAAGAAATCGCAAATGTTCTTGTAATGGAAAAAAATCCCAAGCACCGTTTGCTTTTGATGCTGGTATATTCTTCCGGTCTGCGCGTCAGCGAAGTTGTCGCATTAAAGAAGGAGCATATCGATTTATCGCGTAAGGTAATTTATGTAAGGCTTGGAAAAGGCAGGAAGGATCGCAGCACTCTTCTATCGGACAGGGCAGCTCAATTTTTTGAAGAATATTGTAAATTTTTCTCGATTCAAAAATGGCTTTTCCCCGGATATCCTGAATCGCATCATTTATCGATCCGTTCGGCTCAGAATATTTTTGATAAAGCGGTTCGCCGCGCCGGTATAATAAAGAAGATCACCATACATGGTCTGCGTCACACTTTTGCTACGCATCTTTTGGAAAGCGGCACCGATATCCGGTATATCCAGACACTGCTCGGTCATGCCAATCTGCGTACAACCGAACGTTATACGCATGTTGCGCGCCGGAATATTTTTAATATAAAAAGTCCGCTGGATACGATTTAAATTTTCTTGATATATCAAAAATACTGTAATAGAATAAATGTATGGATAGTAATATAAATGATATTATAAGAGTTAAATTACCGGAAATTGAAAAAGAGCACAATATAAAAATTTTATACTCTGTCGAGTCCGGTTCCAGAGCATGGGGATTTGAATCCCGCGACAGCGATTATGACATAAGATTTATATATGCACATAACATAAACTGGTATTTAAACATTCTGCCGAAAAGGGACGTGATAGAATATCCGATAGTTGAGGATTTTGACTATTCCGGCTGGGATTTGCGAAAAACAATGTTTTTGATGAACAAATCGAATCCGGTTCTTTTTGAATGGCTGAGCTCTCCGATTGTATATTACAAATATGATTATTTTTTTGATATTATGATGCGTTTATCAAAAGAATATTTTTCGCCTGTATCAGCGGTTTATCATTATCTGCACATGGCAAGCGGAAATTTCAGACATTACCTGCAGACAGAAAATGTAAAAATAAAAAAATATTTTTATGTATTAAGACCGCTTCTTGCCTGTATGTGGATAGAAAATTTCAAAGAACCGCCCGTAATGGAATTTGAAAAGTTGCTGGTTCTTATTACTGATAAAGAGTTACTAAGAGCAATAAATGAATTACTGGACAAGAAAAAATCGGGAATGGAATTTGGAACAGAGCCGAAAATAGAAATTATAAATAATTTTATAGAAACCAAACTAAGTTATTTTGAAAAAATTGTAGGTAAGTTTGATCCAAAAAAGAAACCTAGTCAGGAAATTTTGGAAGATAGTTTTGTTGATATTTTGTATAACGTTTTTGGCAAGGAATAAAAGCTATAGCTAAGTCTGTTGAAAAAATTAAAGACTATTTAAAGATGATCAAAAAATATAAAAAACACTGTATTAATTGATGACAAAAAGTAATAGAGGTTAAGTTTTTATTATGAAAATGCTTTCTATTTGTTAAGTAATACATAGTGAGATTTATGCACTCACTGTGTGAGTAGTTGTTTGATTACTTGTGTGTTAAGACGTAATTTTGTTTTATTACGAAGGGGTATTCTTTTTATGTGAATACATGGTTTTAAAATGTTGGCATTTTAATGGCTTTTTTTGATTTGATTTTGAAATATTTGTAATGAACGTTATATGCAATTTGCCCTGGAAAAATACTATACTTGACAAAATAATCAATAAAATCTATTATTGTTTTATATGATTAAATTTATTGAAAATGAAACAGAAGAAAATAAGTATTATGATACAATTAATCTCAGATATGAGGCTAATTATGAAATTGAAGTTTATAATGATGTTTATTGGATTCCGGTAAATAAACTTGGAAAATCAAAATATACAAATAATGATATAAAGAATATACTTAGTTTAACAATTGAAGAAAAAGTAAAAAAAATTAGAAATTTATATGAAGCAATACAATTATATCAAATTGGTAATTTTAGAGGTGTATTGGATAATCAGAAAATAATTAAAGGAAATTTATGTTGGAATTATCATAAATCTGGCTTTCATGCAGTTAGAACAAATGA
>Ga0209755_10002372_pt1 | contig 26067 bp, 27 predicted proteins | sample TergutCo191P1_FD_187301 | JGI IMG/M metagenome (GOLD analysis project Ga0209755, IMG submission 187301) | Cornitermes sp. P1 segment gut microbial communities from Petit-Saut dam, French Guiana - Co191P1 (SPAdes) (version 2) | ecosystem: Host-associated > Arthropoda: Insects > Digestive system...
TCACCATGATTCACGTTATAAGATAGCAGAACTCTCGGCGAACCATTGTCCTGCGGTATCCAATCCGCGTATAACAGAGTGGCCACTGCCGGAGAACTGTTTCATCTAAAGCCGCTCCATGCTTCTTACAACTTAATAATAAAAATATATGTGCGTATGCGCAGGTGATTGGTCAGACAGGACTTGACAGGTCACTACATAACAGTGCGCATTTTAAGTTTTGAGTATTCAGCCAGTAAAGCTATTTTATCACAACGTTACTCGAATTGCGTTATATCCACCCTTGACAGCACACGTTCTACGAATATATAACGCAGTGAATGTGTGAGTATGCTACTCCATGGCCCTGAACCTTTCCACAAAGCGCATCATGTCGGCAACCATTTGGTGAGCGGAGCCGAAGCCGCCCACTACGGTGTACCATTCCTGGGGATACAGCGCGTAGATATGCCCGTTGATAAAGGCTTGCCCAACGATTAATGCCATCTGTGAAAGTCACTCCGCGAAGCCGTTTTAAGTTAGCCGCGACTAACTTCCATTAAGTTAGCACAGACTAACTTTTTTTGTCAACCCCCCCTTGCAAAAATATCTGTCCCGGCTAAACTTCTTTAAATAAACCAAAGAAAGTGGGATTAGCATGATTTTCGGTGAAATATCAGCGGAAGAACGCCGGGAAATCTACAAGGATTTCGCATGGATAAACGAAAAATACAATGTAGTGCAGGACAGCGCGGCACAAAGGATTTCCGCCCACCTTTTGCACGATAAAGTAATCATCGCCTATGCCTCGGGGTTGACCCATGGTAAATGGTTTACCGTAACGGATTTGTGGACGCACAAGCATCATAGGCGCAAGGGCATTGCCACCACATTGCTTCAGGGCTTGCTGGGCAAGGCGAAGGAAGGCGGCTGTGCCCATGCCCATGTCCGCACACAAGGGAAAAAGAACGAGCGATTTTACGAAGGCTTTGGATTCGAGGAATTAGGGCGGCTCCACGCCTTTGGCGGGCAACCCGGCTTCGATGCCGTGTTTTATCAAATGGAGCTACGTTAAGCGAAGAGAAACCACGATATATTTTCCAACAAACCACGATATATTTTCCAATGTATTTATTGATTTATTTCGTTGTCGTTGTATACTGTGATTAACATAAAACGAAAGGATGTGACGGCTGTGCGCACAAACATGCAGACTGCTGAATTAATGCGTTCAATGGTTCCTGTGTCACGCTTTAATAAGGGCGAAGCGGCTAAGATTTTTGACGAGGTTTCAAAAACCGGAATAAAAATAGCCGTAAAAAACAATAAACCGGCTTGCGTTCTTCTTTCGCCGGACAGATATGAGGCTCTGATGGAGGAAATAGAAGATTTAATATTAACCGTGGAGGCCGAAAGGAGAATAGCTGAGGGAGGCCCCACTTCTTCCCAAGCAGAAGTTATGCAAAGGCTGGGCATAACACAGGCTGACATAGATGCCGCTGAAGATGTGGAGATAGACTAATGGCCTGGAATATAGATTACTTCAAAAAAGCTGAAAATGATTTAGCGGCTTTAAACAGCTCTGTGCGTGCCCGTGTCTTTAAAGCAATAAACAAAGTTGCCTTAAATCCCCTGCCACAATCTGAGGGCGGCTATGGGAAGCCGCTTGGTAACAAACAATCCTTGAAACTGGCAGGTTGCATGAAGATTAAACTCAAAAGTCTTGGGCTTCGTGTTGTCTATCAGCTAATTCGCGAAAACGCCATTATGAAAATCGTCATAATTTCAATCAGGGATGATGAGGAAGTCTACAAAGAGGCAGAACGCCGAATCAATAAAATATAGCCGAATAAAATGTCTAATAATCTCTCCGCTTTAATATACATGGTAGGCAAGGGATTTTGCGTTGAAGGCGGTGGTGGGGCAATGCTTGAGCATCCATTGGAAATCCGCGATGTGCGTTGCATCCATGACAGTGACTGCGTGCGCCTTGTTTTTCCCTGGCCGGAGGAGGTGGCCTATGTGTATATCACCCGTGCCGGGGCAGATGAGGCCCAGGAGCGCGTATTGCTGACCATTCAGGAATACAAACGCCGGGGCGGGTATGCGCAACCGAAAACGCCGGGGATTTTTACCTTTCGCATTTACCGGGATGTGCAGGGGGAGCCGGTGGGTACTATTACCTGTCAGACCGGGCACACCACCATATATGGCACCTTGAAGCGGAAATGGGGTGTGGGTGCCTTCGTTACCCACGCGCTGACGCTGGCTTCCGACTATCCCGTGGAGGCGAATGTGCTGGGGTATGCGAAATCCTCCGATGGTGTGATATACTTATTTTCCGAGCCGCTGACCCGGGAACCGCTGACGCGGCATATTTTAACCGCCAGGCATGAAAAAATAATCCTGCACATAGCCGACGAAAAAATCCGCGACCAATATATTATTAATGTAAGCTAGAACCCAAGGAGCCGCCATGGGACTGTTCAAGAAAAAAATGGAAGCCGTCAAGCGGGCCAAAATGGACGAAACCCACGAAATCGTGTGCCTGTACTGCTTCAAGAATTTCGACCACGACCGGGTGCTATTCCGCGCCTTGGCCGCTGTGGACGCGGAGGGCTACCGCGCTTGCGCCGATGCGGTGCTGGACGCGTACCGGGAACGGTTCCATATGGACGAAGCCGGGGATTTGCCCGTGGTGCTGGACCCGCTTGATTTCAACGAGGTAAGCAAGGGCTACCACCGGGGCATCCTCTCCGCCCTCACCGACGACCATAATCAAATCACCACCAAGCGGCTGTGCCCCTTCTGCCACAACGACATCCCCCAGAGCGCGGGCTTCGCGCCCAGCACGATTATTTCCTTCGTTGGGGCTTCCCAGGCGGGGAAAAGCGTGTACCTGACCAGCCTGGTGCATACCCTCAAAACCTTGACCCCCCGGAATTTCCAGATTTTCTGCACACCCATAAATAACGAAATGGGCCGAAAATTCAAGGTGGCCTACGAAGACCCCCTCATCGAAAACGGCTGTCTGCTGGACCCCACCCAAAAGGAAATCCAGCAGGAGCCCTTTATTTTTACCTTTTCCTTCGCCGATGGCACGTTGCCGGAAATCAACATCGCTTTCTTCGACGCGGCGGGGGAGGGGATGGTGGACAATGGCTACATGGACATTTACGCCTCTCATATCCGCAACTCGTCGGGGGTGCTGTTTTTGGTTGACCCCATGCAATTTCGTACCATTGGGAAGAAAATCGTCCTGATGAACAACCTCGACTACGACCCCGCCACCACCGACGAGCCCGTGGAGGTGCTGACCGGGCTGGTGGAAAATTATATCTATAAGCAAGCCAGCGGCATCTCGCAAATTCCCACAGCAGTTGTCCTGACCAAGACCGACCTCCTGCAACCCGTGCAAGCCGAAGGGGAATACATACGCGCCGACAGCCATTTTTTTTCCAACTATACCCACAAAGGGTATTTCGACCTGGACGCCTTCGCGCAAATCCATGCCGAGGTGGACGACTTCCTCAACATGGTGGACCCCAACTTCCGCAACGCCTTGAAGCGGCGGTTCGCCCAGCTGGGCTTCTTTGCGGTGTCGGCCTTGGGGGCCCATCCCGATACCATACGCCAGCGGGTGGCGTCCTTTGCCCCGGTGCGGGTGGATGAGCCCTTCCTCTGGCTGTTGTATAAGCTGGGCTATATCTCCGGCACGCCCACCCGTGCCCATTGAACAACATTTTTACACCCGAACCCAGCGCGGATACGGCACGGTGGCGCAGTCGGAGGGGCTGGCGGCTTCGCTGGTTTTGCCCTATTGCGTGTATTCCGGGGGAGGGAAGGGGAAGAGCCTGACGGTGGTGCATTTCCCCTGCGGCCGGATGCTGTTGGGGCAGGCGGTGCATGTGGGGAAGGGATTTTTTCAGCACAATTATCTCCTGCCGCCGGAGCGGGCAGGGGAGGTGCTGGGAATCCTTTTCTCGGGGATAAAATTTGAAACCGCCTACGATGTGACGCAAGGCGGCGTATTGCCCGCGCTGGATGCCCTCCCCGTAGAAGGGCCCGCCCCCGGCATGGCGGATGTGCAGGGCATTCCCCATATAATCCACCACCTGACCCAATCCGTAGCCACCGGCAAGAAAACCTACATAGCCACGCCCCCGGGCAATGCCCACGACTACGCCGCCGCTGTGCTGGCGGCCTTATATCCCCATTTGCCCGCGCCCCTCCGGCATATGCTGGGCTTTTGCACCAGTGCCCGCGAGCCCCTGAATAAAAAAGGCATCCACTTGGTTTTCACCGGCGACCCCCCCGCGGCAAACAGGGGGGGTCATTTTTTCATGGATTTTGTGGAGAAATGGGGTATAATACCTAGCGGAGCATCGCCGCGTGACGGGGAAGATTTTTTTGCCCTGCGCTTTGCGGCGATGCCGGATGCGCGATTTTGTGCGCGGATATTCGATGAACTGGATTTTTGGCTGGTGCGGGAGCCGGCCATCGCCCACAGCGCGGATTTGCGCCACGCGGTACATGCCCGCATGGCCCGGGCGTTGGCCACGGAGGACATAAAGCCGGAAGCCTTCCTCCGGCGGGGTAAAAGCGGCAAGTATGAAAAAATCATCGGCCATCCCCCCGAAGCCTTCACGGTACCGGATATCCTGCGCCGCGCAAGGCTCACGCAAAACGCGCCCGAGCCGCCGGATTACCGCTATCTAATAGGAAGCTACCGCCTTAGCCCCGCCGTGCGCGAAGGGCTGATGCAAACCCTGCAAAGGGAGGAACGCCCCCATGACCTACCTCTACAACGCCCTTGAATGGGCATCGGATGTGTACACATCCTGGTTTGCCGATTGGCTACACATCCACTTTGTCATACGCACCGCCATTTTACTGCTGGTATTGTGGGGCGCGCTTTTTTTGCTTGCCCAGTTCCTTCAATATGTATTGGGGCCCATGGTCGTGCTGTTTTACCGCCATGTCCTTTTCCGCGCCTACAATTACTTATTTGTGGAAACCCCCTACGAATTTATCTATATCCGCTATTATTCGAAGGATAGGCCCACCTTGCGCGGCACCTACCTGCGCCTGAGCGACAAGGTGAAGAAAAACCGCCTCCTGCTCACCCACACGCGCTACAAGGGCATCCTTTACCGGGGCGGTGTGCGGCGCGTAACCTGGACGCTGGCGGCAACCGTTGGGGTGGCCGCAACCCTGTGGCTGGCGGCCTTCGGTCTGCACCAGGAATACTATGTGCCCGCGCTGGTGGAGGTAGGACAACCCCCCGGGAACGGTACCGCTCCCAATGGAGACGCACCCCCCCCAAACGAATCCCACGCAAATGAACCCAACGCAAATGAACCGCCCCCTGAAAACGGCGAAAACGCCCCGCCCCCCGGGACTGAAATCGGCTCCGGCGCAACCCCCGTTGCCCCGCCCCACATCATCTATCCCCCCGGCTATATCAACCCCGGGCAATGGCCCCCCGGCGACGCCATCACCCTCCGGCTCAACGCCCACGGCATAGCGGGTGCCAGACTGCGCGACCTCCCCGGCTTCGACGGCGTGGTCATCGAAATCATATGGGACGACCGCCAGCTGGAATACCTAGACGCCTTCACCCCCGAGCCGAATGTTCCCGGCCTGTACTGGCTACGGGTGCGCTCCCCGGAGGGGCTGGTGGGGTATATCGCCAGTCATTTGGTGGAGGAGGGGTAAAATACACGCATCATTAATGACGGCTACCGCGCCCCTTTTTATAAATGTACCTTTTGTCTAAACTCAATATGAAGCGTTTTACCCATACCGCTTGCAATCTGTTGTAGGGTAGCTATGGTTGGGCTACTGTTTCCGTTCTCTATGCGGCTTATGTTCGATTGTCTGATACCCGTTCGTTTTGATAATTCCGCTTGCGTTAAATTCAATTCCATACGGGCGGCGATAATCGCCTTGATATATTCACGCTCCGGGGCTTGCCGCTCCCATTCGGCGGCAAAATCCGGGTCTTTTAACTGCTCGTCTAAATATGTTTTGTAATCATTCATTTTTATTTCTCCCCTCATAATCCAGTTTGTAATATTCCACATCAAACATAATATATCCCCTTGCACAAACAATATTCCTTTTTTGATATATTGTCAACAAAGGGGTTTCATTTGCGCTGTAGACGCTTGATATTTTTCGATTGTCCGATAACATTATTCGTGGGTAAAATATGCAATAGCATATGCATATTCGCGGTTAAAATGTGCATCCATTTCTTGACAGTGCTGTTTTTCCTATGTACTATAGGCACGGATGGGGGATGGAGGCTGGGCAATGCTCAAGCGAAAAATATACGATGACCTGGTGCAGTGGAAGGCCCGCGCTGGCAAGCAGTGCCTGTTGGTAAAAGGTGCCAGGCAGGTGGGCAAGACTTTTATCATAGCGTTGTTCGCCCGGGAGAACTACAGGCATGTTGCTTTGTTAAACTTTGTACAAAATCCTGGATACAGGGCTATATTTGACGGTGACTTGGACGCGGACACTTTGGTAAAGCAGATTTCTTTGCGTGTGCCGGGGGCGTCCCTTGTCCCCGGGGAAACGCTGATTTTTTTGGACGAAATCCAAGATTGCCCCCGCGCCCGTGCCGCCTTGAAATTTTTGGCGCAGGACAAGCGGTTTGACGTGATTGCGTCAGGCTCGATGCTGGGTATTAACTACAAGGACGTACCTTCATATCCCGTGGGGTATGTAGACCATTTGGAAATGCATTCCCTGGATTTTGAGGAATTTCTTTGGGCAAGCGGGGTAACGCCCGGTTCGGTTGCGGACGTTAAGGCGTACTATGAAACAAAAAAGCCCGTGCCTACAGCCATGCACGAGCGAATGATGCAACTTTTCAAGGAGTACATTGTGGTGGGGGGTATGCCCCGCGTGGTGAATGAATTTGTAAGCACCTGCAATTTCGCCAATGTGTTGAAAATGCAACGCTCGATTATTAGTGACTATACAGACGATATCGCCAAATATGCCGATGGCGCGGAAAAGGCAAAGGTGCGGGCGTGTTTTTTGTCCATTCCCAAGCACTTGTCCAAGGATTATAAAAAATTTCAATACAGCATCGTGGAGCGCGGCGGTTCGGCGCGTAAATTCGGTGGCAGTCTCATGTGGCTGTATGATGCGGGAATCATTAATTTTTGCCATAATTTGGCCATCCCCGCCCTGCCGCTGGAGGGCAATGCGAAAAGTGACGCGTTTAAGGTGTACATGTGTGATACGGGATTGCTGATGGCCATGCTGGAGGACGGCTCCCAGGAGGATATAATTGACGGACATCTGGGTATATACAAAGGCGCGATATACGAAAATATCATAGCCGATATCTTCACCAAGGCCGGCCGGAGGCTGTATTACTTTGAACAAGACGGGCGGCTGGAAATTGATTTCTTTATCCGTAAAAATAAAACGGCAACCGCCATTGAAGTAAAATCCGCCGACAATACAAAATCGAAATCCATGGAGGCGGTACTTGATAAGTATGGCGTTCGGCAAGGGATAAAATTGTCGATGAAAAACGTGGGCGCAAAGGAACGCATAACCAGCCTTCCCTTATATATGGCTATGTTTCTGTAGCGTTTTGGACTATATTCATTACGTCCTCCCCGTCCAGGGTCTCTTTTTCCAGCAATTGCGCCGCCAGGGTTTCCAGTGCGGCGTAATTTTTTTGCAGGAGGGCGCGGGTTTGGGCGTAGAGGCGTTCGGCCAGGGCGTTGCATTCCTGGGCTATGGCGGATTTGTCCTCCAGCTTGGCGCGGTCCAGGATGCTGGTGCCGAAGCCGTAGCGGGTGACATATTGCAGGACGGCCTCCGTGGCCTTTTCGATATCGTTGGACGCGCCCGTGGTGATGTTGGACGCGCCGAAGTGGATTTCTTCCGCGCACCGCCCCGCGAAGTTGACCATAATTTGCTGCTCCAGTTCTTGCTTGGTGTAGTACATGCGCTCGGGGGGGATGTTGACGCAAAAGCCTCCCGCGCCCGCGCCGGAGGGAATGATGGTGACTTTGGCGACGCGGTTTTCCGGGTTGGTGAGTGTGGCGGCCAGGGCGTGGCCGGATTCGTGCCAGGCGGTGACGGCGCGTTCGTGTTGGCGCACCGCAGAGCGGTCCTTTTTCTCCGCGCCGGCCAAGGCGGTGTAATAGGCGGCGGAAATATCGGCCTCGTTGAGGGTGCCTTCCCCCCTTCGGGAAGCGTTGATGGCCGCGTCGTTGAGCAGGCCCTCCAGCATGGCACCGCTGAAAAACACCGTGTCCCGGGCCAGCTTGTCCATATCCACGCCTTCGGCCAGGGGTTTGTTTTGGGCGTGGAGGGTGAGGATTTGTTTGCGGGCGTTGATGTCGGGCAGACCCACCTCCACCCGCCGGTCGAAGCGGCCGGGGCGCAGGAGGGCCTCGTCCAGGGTGTCGGGGCGGTTGGTGGCGGCCACCACCACGATGCCGGTATTCTCAGAGAAGCCCTGCATTTCGGTAAGGAGCGCGTTGAGGGTTTGCTCCCGCTCGTCGTTGACGTTGACGCCGTCGCCGCGTTTTTTCCCCAGGGCGTCGATTTCGTCGATGAAAATCACGCCGCGTTTTTCCTCACGGGCCTTTTTAAACAGCTCCCGCACCCGCGCCGCGCCCACGCCCACATACATCTGCACAAAGTCCGAGCCGCTGACCGCGTAGAAGGGTACCCCCGCCTCCCCGGCCATGGCGCGGGCCATTAGCGTCTTGCCCGTGCCGGGCTTGCCGTGGAGGAGAATCCCCCGGGGCATACGCGCCCCGTACCGGGCGAACCGCTCCGGCTCCCGCAAATAATCAATGATATCGCCCACGCTTTCCTTGACTTCCAGGTTCCCCGCGATGTCTTCAAAGCCGCAGGGCTTATGGTTAGGGTCGGAATTGACCGATACAGGGTTGAGGGCATTTTTCGCCGTCATCGCGCCGTTGCGCCGCTGGATGATAAAAATAACCCCGGCTACCAGCACCACCGTGATGCCCAAAGCAATAAAATCCGTCCCCGCCGTACCGGATTCCGTCACCGTCACCCCCGCAAGGAGGAGCTGTTCCTTAAAATCCGCACGGCGCGGGTTGTTGGTGGTGTACACTTCGCCGCTGTCGGTGAAGGAAAAACGCACATTGGCACCGTCGCCCAATTGCACCGACGCCACGCGCCCCTCACCCAGGGCCTCCAGGAACGCCCCATAGTCGATAAACGCGGGCACCCCCCGGTTGGTAAAGAACGCGGCAACTAAAACAAAAGCGACCGCGCACACAATGGCCGTCGCGCCCAGCACATTCCGGTATTTATGTATATGCTTCATATTCATCATCTCCCCACTGGGCATTATATAGCCGCGCCATGGTTGAAGGCTAATGTAAGTTGTGGTAAAAGTACATATATATAATGAAGGGAATGAAAATGATGGCAAAAAAAATATATGCGTTTATTTTGATAGCATTTCTGGGGCTCGCCGCCATGGGTGTGACGGGGGGGTTGCCCGTACGGGCGCAAACGCCCGACCCGGTGGATATCACAGCGGCGTTTACCTGTCCGAATTTTCTGGCGGCGGTGCGGGAGAAGCTTGCCATAGCCGATGACGCGCCGGTATATGACACCGATGTGCTGGGGATAACGGCACTGGATGTCTCCGGCAGGGGAATAACCAGCCTGGACGGCATCGCGTATTTCCTGGATTTGCTTAATTTGGACGTGCGTTATAATTATATATCCGCCATAACGGACATAGATGATTTGTTTCCGAATGTAACCATAAACCACTACCCGCAGAACACCCCCCCGCCCCCCCTCTTCACCTTGGCCGTGGAGGGGTCTTTTTATGCCCAGCCCGGCGGCGGTGCCTTTGAAGAAGGCGCGGAAGTGACCATACGCGCCGGGCAACAAACAGGCTACACCTTTGCCGGGTGGACGGTGGTGCCGGAAGATATTTTGCCGGATGTGGTTTTCTCCGATGCCAGCGTCACCTTTTCCATGCCCGGGGTGCATATGACCGCTACCGCCGGGTGGACGCCCGTAATAACCCCCCCTCCTCCTCCCGAAAATATCCTATATGCCTTCACCTGCCCGGTGTTTCTGGCGGCGGTGCGGGCCATGCCCGGCATCCCCGACAGCGGGCCCATTCACGCGGTACACGCGGCGCACATCGCCAATATCGCCTTGGATATCAGAAACCGGGGCGTCACCAGCCTTGGGGGCATCCAATACTTGACCCAGCTTAGGGATTTGGACGTGCGGGGCAATGCTATTGCCGGGGCCTTGGATTTTTCCCACAATCCGGTGCTTACGCGCCTGCGGCTGGACGATAATCACATCACGGCGGTAAATATCGCGGAGAATCCGTTGCTGTATATTTTTACCGTGCGGGGCAACCAAATTACGGAGCTGGATGTATCCGGCAACCCCGCCTTGGTGCGGCTGTGGGTGGACGGCAACCGGCTGACGGCTCTATCGCTTTTGCACAATCCCCTTTTGTATCAATTCGTTGCCAGCGACAATCAGATAACGGCCCTGGATTTCTCAGGTAATCCCGCGCTGGCGGATGTCCGCGCACAAAACAACCGCCTCGCAACGGTAGCCGCCACCAACAATCCCGTGCTGACGGAGCTTCATTTATACAATAATTTGCTCACCGGGGTGAATGTTTCCGGCGCGCCCGCGTTGCGGCGGCTTTCCTTGCAACGGAACCAGCTGGCGTCCATTAATATCACGAATAATCCCGCCTTGGTGGATTTGTTCGTAGCGGAAAATCAGCTGGCGGCGTTGAATGTATCCCACAATCCCGCGCTGGTGCATCTGCGGGCGGGGGATAATCAACTGTGGTCGCTGAATTTGCTTGGCAATCCGGCACTGCGGGATTTGGGCGTGGGGGACAATTTGCTTTCTTCGCTGGATATTTCCGGCAATCCGTTGCTGCGCAACCTCTGGGCCGGCAATAATAATCTGACGGAATTAAATATCGCCCACAATCCCCATCTGGCCATGCTGGATGTGGTGTGGAACCTCATGCACGATACCGACGACATCACGGGCTGGCAATACCGGGAAAATTTCCATTTTAATCCACAGCGCGGCACCCAAGCCGAGCATATTTTCCCGGCTACGGTGCAGGGCTCCCATGCGCCGCATTCCGGCGGGGGGCAGTTTGTGCCCGGCACCTGGGTGACTATCCATGCAGGAACGCGCACGGGCTTCACCTTCAGCGGCTGGGAAGTGAATATGGGGGATGTGGCCCTTTCCGATGAAACCGCTCCCACCACGACATTCCTGATGCCCCACATGCCCGTAACCATTACCGCCCGATGGACGGCGGGAACCGGGGGAAACAATAACCAAGGCGGCTCCGCGCCTGCTGTAACAAATCATGTTGTATTGCACGATATTTTCTCCGGCGATGCGCCGGTGCGGCAAATTGCGGCGGGTACCTGGGTGACTATCCGCGCTGGCACCCGCAGGGATGATTATGCTTTCGCCGGGTGGTCGGTTCATGTGGGCAATGTAATTTTGACCAACGAAAATGCGGCCACGACGACTTTCATCATGCCCGCAGAGAACGTTGTCATTTCCGCAAATTGGGAGTGGGAGCCGCCGGAATGGGTGCTTGCTATGTTGGCGGAGCCCGAGGAGGAAGCACCACCGGATGACGACATGCCGCCGCCGCCGGAGTTCCCCGGGGGCTTCGAATACATCGAGGAAACGCTCCCATTGCCCTTCGTCGTACCCAGCGTGCCTCCCCAGACCCCGCCCCCTCAGCCTCCCGCGCCTCCGGCGGTGCATTTTCCGCTAAGCCCGGAGCCTCCGAGCTGGATTTTCGGGAATCCGGGGTAAGTTCCGGGGGAAATCTCTACGCCAGACCCATGCCGCGTAGCATATATTCGATGAAGATGGCGTAGCCCTTGGCCGGGTCCTGGACGAAGACATGGGTTATCGCGCCGATGATGCGCCCGTCCTGTAGGATGGGACTGCCGCTCATGCCCTGCACGATGCCGCCGGTGACGGCCAGGAGCGCGGGGTCGGTGATGCGGATGACCATGCTCTTGGTTTCGTCGGTGGTAAAGCGGTTAATGTTTTCAATGTAAATATCGAAGGGCTGTACGCTGTCGTCCACCGCGTTGGTGAGGATAGTTGCGGGGCCCTTTTTTATTTGCTCGCGGGAAGCGGCGGGGATGGCTTCGGTGGGGAGGCGGGGTATGGCGGCGGGCTCCAGCTTGCCGAAGATGCCGCCGGTATTGTTGGATGAAACCGTTCCCATAATTTTATTCGTCTCTACAGAGCCCTCCAGTTCGCCGGGTGCGCCCCGTGCGCCCCGCTTCACGGAAGTCACCGTGGAGGGCATGATTACGCCGTTTTTCACGCTCATCAGCAGCTTGGTATCCACGTCCATGATGCCGTGGCCCAGCGCGCCGAACTGCTGTGTTTCTGGGTCATAAAAGGTTAGCGTGCCGATGCCCTTGGTAGAATCGCGCACCCACGCGCCGATGCGCCGTACATGGTCTGAAGCGGCGACGGCGGGGGTGACGCTGGCCGTCAGCTCTGCGCCGTCGCGCCGTATGAGAAAAGTAATCTCCCCTTCGGATTGGGTAACGAACTGCTCCAGGGCTTCCTTACTTTTGATAGGCGCGTTGTTGGCTTTTAGCACCAAGTCCCCGGGACGTAAAATGTTATCGCTGGGATTGTGGACTTGTCCGTCCGCGCCGTGAACCACCCCCGTACCCAGCACCATCACGCCATCGGTATTTATACGCACGCCAATGGTCATCCCCAGCGGAACCACCTCGGTCTCCGGCATGACCTCCGTCATGGCACGCCGCGAGCCAAAGACGGGAAGGCTTGCGTTCTCTTTCCCGGCCGCGAAGCCCGCCGTCAGCGTAATCAATAGAAGTAAGACAAATAAATATGTTCGCCGCATAATCGCGCCCCCTTTTCTCTTTGTATCTTCGCCTGAAAAGGGGGCAGCTATACCTGTAAAAAATCGTATGAAATGGTATAATGTTTGCAAAATAAAAGATGAAAAAGGAGAATACATATGGTTGACATCACCCTTGACATCATCGGCGGGGAAAAAATAACACTCCCCCACGCCACGACCTTGCTTGAAGTTTCCAAGGAAGCTTTTCCTGAACGCAAATGGCCCGTGCTGGTGGCAAAAGTTGACAATGAATTGCAGGATTTATCGCGCAAACTATTGTATGACGCCACGGTGGAGTTCCTCGACATCACCGACCCCAACGGCTTCCGCACCTATCAGCGTAGCTGTACCATGTTGCTGGTGTACGCGGCCAAGGCCGTCCTGGGGCGCAAGACCCGTGTGGTGGTGGCCCATTCCATTAACAAAAATTATTTCTGCGAATTGCCGGGCCATGAAATTACCGACGATTTGCTGGCGAAAATCGAGGGCGAGATGCGGCGGGCGGTGCAGGCCAACTTCCCCATCACGAAATGCACCCTGCAAAGGGAGGAAGCCCTGCACATCGCAAGGGAGCTGGGCCTTGAGGATAAAATCAGTCTGCTCAAATACCGTCACAACCTCACCGTTAGCTTTTACAAACTTGACTGGATGTATAACTATCTGTATGGGGAAATGGCTCCCAGTACAGGATGCCTTGACCAATTCCAGTTGGTAAGGCGCGCCCGCGGGTTCATGCTACAATTCCCCAATGTGGGGCTGGATTACGGCTTCGACGACATCAGTAAGGAAGTAAAGATAGCGGAGGTTTTTGCCGAAGCCAGCCAGTGGGCGCGGATACTCAAGGCCGGCACCGTTGGCGCGTTGAATGACAAATTGTGTAGTATCGGAAGCGGCGAAATCATCCGCGTCACCGAAGCGTTGCACGAGAAAAAAATCGCACTCCTCGCCGACCAAATTGTGCAGGAATGCCGCCCCATTGTGCTTATCGCCGGGCCGTCCTCCTCGGGGAAGACCACCTTTGCCGCAAGGCTGGGCATACAACTGCAGGTGAACGGCGCGGTGCCCCATGTCATCGGGCTGGACAATTATTACCTGGACCGGGAAAATTGCCCCCGGGACGCGGACGGAAACTACGACTTTGAGACCATCAACGCCATCGACACAGCGCAAATAAATAAGGATTTGCAAGCCCTCCTGGCCGGGGAGCGGGTGCAAATCCCTACATTCAATTTCCTTACGGGCAAGCGGGAATACAAGGGTCGTTTTCTGGCGTTGTCGCCCAAGGACGTGCTTATCCTGGAGGGTATCCACGGCCTGAACGACCGGGTGAGCGAAGAGGTTCCCCCCTCGGACAAGTTTAAAATCTTCATCTCGGCCATGACCCAAATCAACATAGACGACCACAACCGGATTCCCACCACGGACACGCGTCTGGTGCGCCGCATTGTGCGCGACTATCAGTATCGCGGTGCCAGCGCGGCAAAAACCATCAGCATGTGGCCGTCGGTTCTACGCGGCGAATCGAAATACATTTTCCCCCATCAGGAGCGAGCCGATGCCTTTTTCAATTCCGCGCTGGTATACGAAATGTGTGTGCTGAAGCAGTACGCCGAGCCACTTCTTTTCGGCCTTCAGCCGGATGTGGCCCAGTACACCGAAGCCCGGCGGCTGATAAAATTCCTCTCCAGCTTCCTGGGTATGCCCAGCGACAATATCCCCCCCAATTCCATTTTACGGGAGTTTATCGGCGGTGGGTGTTTTAATCACTAACTGTATCCGTTTGGATTTTTCTTTTGCCAACGCCAGGTGTCGGCGCAGGCTTGCTCCAGGGTTTTTTCCGCACGCCAATGGAGGGTTTCTTCCGCTTGGGACGGGTCGGCGTAGCTGACGGGAAAATCCCCCGGCCGGCGGGGCGCGATGCGGTAGGGTACCTTCACGCCGTTTACCCTTTCGAAGGTATGCACCATCTCCAGCACGCTGGTGCCCTGCCCCGTCCCCAGATTGAAGGCGCGGGTGCCCTTGTGGGACTGGCAGAAGCGGATAGCCGCCACATGGCCCGCCGCTAGGTCAGTCACGTGGATGTAATCGCGAATGCAGGTGCCGTCCGGCGTGTCGTAGTCGTTGCCATACACGGATAGCTCGGCGTACTTGCCCGCCACCGTTTGGGAAATGAAGGGCATCAAATTGTTGGGCACGCCGGAGGGATTCTCCCCGATTTGCCCGCTTTCGTGGGCACCGATGGGGTTGAAATAGCGCAGGAGCACCGCCGACATGCCCGCCCGCGCCGTGGCGGTGTCGCGGATGATTTGCTCGTTCATGAATTTTGTCCAGCCATATGGATTGATACAGCCCCTGACCGAGCTTTCGGTGAGGGGCATTGTATTTTCTCCGCTGTATACCGTAGCCGAGGAGGAGAAGATGAAGTTATTAATTTTGTATTTCCCCATGGCTTCAAGTAGTTTTACTGTAGAGCCAATATTGTTCTTATAATATGCCAGCGGCAGGTCAACCGATTCCCCCACGGCCTTCAATCCGGCGAAATGAATCACACAATCGAAGGGATATGCCTTGCAGATTTCATCCAGCGCGGCCTCGTCACACACATCCCCTTCGTGGAAGGGAAAATCCCTTCCGGTGATTTCCTTCACCCGGTCGATGGCCTGGGGGTGGCTGTTGGAAAGGTTGTCTATTACCGCTATTTGATAGCCGTTGTTTAACAATTCCACGCAGGTGTGGGAACCGATGTACCCCGCGCCGCCTGTTACAAGTACCATAAAGTAAAACTCCTTTCGAATGGGGGCGTTACTTCCACAAGTATTGCGGGTACAGGCCCTGTTCCTTCATTTTGGCTATGGCGGCGCGTACCCCCGGCATGTCTTCGGCGTAGGTGACGCCGTGCCAGCGGTCCGCCGTGGGCAGGATTTCGATTTCCACCCGCTTGTCGTTTAGGATATCCCCCACTACTGTGGGCAGAAGGTATTCGCATTTTAGCGGATTTTCTTGTAGCTTCGCGTCCAGGAAGGCGGTAAAGCGGTTTTCAATTTCCGTGAGTAAAGAGGCGGGAAAGCCAAACATATTCATGGAAACCAATGTCCCCGCCGGAACGTGGATGACTTCGCCCTTTTCCTCATATTCCGCGCCGCCGGGGGCGGGCTTGATTTGCAACACCTCTTTTATGCCTATCAAGTAATTTTCCTTGGCAGTGCAAACGCCCCGCGCCACGGTGCCGCTTTCGGTGAGGGTATTTTCAATTTGGTAGCCCACCATGGCGTACAGGTCGTTACGCACTTTATTTTCCAGGAAATTGTACAAGATGGCATAGGCATCCGCGCCGTAGAAATCGTCGGCGTTAATAACGGCGAAGGGCCCGTGGATTTGCGGCTTGGCGCACAATACGGCATGGGCCGTCCCCCAGGGCTTGGCGCGCCCTTCGGGCAGGGTGTACCCGGCGGGGATGTCCGTCAGCACTTGGTAGGCGTATTGGATGTTTATTTTCGATTTGATTTGACCGAACCGCTCGTCGAAATCCTTCTCGTTGGCGGGGTTAATGATGCACACCACATCGCGGAACCCGGCGCGGTATGCGTCATACAGTGAAAATTCAATGATGATATGCCCCGCGTCGTCCACGGGCGCGATTTGCTTCAGTCCGCCATAGCGGCTACCTAAGCCCGCCGCCATAATGACCAGAATGGGTTTTCTCATTATAAGCCTCCCTATTTATATTTGGGCAACCAGTCCCCGTGCCGGGCGATGAGCTCGTCGGTCATTTTGACGATATCGTCGATGCTCAATTCCGCCGCGGTGTGGGGGTCAAGCATTGCTGCTTGATAGATGTGTTCGCGCTTTTTTGTCACCGCCGCTTCTATGGTAACGAGGTGGACATTGATATGGGTCATGTTCATGGCGGCCAGTTGTACGGGTAAGCGGCCCACATAGCAGGGATTGACGCCATAATTGTCAATCATGCAGGGCACTTCCACACAGGCTTCGCTGGGCAGATTGGGGATAATCCCGTTGTTAAGCACGTTGCCGCCGACTTTTAATAACGTACCCGTGAGCAAAGACTCCATAATATAGGAAGCGTATTCCCCGGTGCGGGTGTGGGGCTTGGCGGAAGAGGACGCCACCAGCGCGGTATAATCCTTTTCCCAGGCGGCGATTTGCGCCACACAGCGGCGGGGGTATTCGTCCAGGGGGATATTAAATTGTTCGATGAGCTCGGGGTATTTGGACTTGATATACCACGGATTGTACTCCGCGTTGTGCTCGCTGGATTCCGTGCAGTAGTAGCCCATCTTGTCGATATAATCAAAGCGCACCATGTCGCCGTGCTTCTCGCCGGCGTTTTTTTCCTTGGCGCGCTTTTTAATTTCCGGGTACAAATCGTTGCCGGATTTATCTTGGATGCGCAACAGCCAGCCCATGTGGTTGATACCCGCGATAAGCTCCCGGCGGCCTTCCAGTTTATCCTCCATGCCCAGGCCCTTGAGCAACCATTCCGAACAACCCTGCACGCTGTGGCACAGGCCCAAAGTTTTCACCCCGGTGTAGCGTTGCATGAAGCCGCTTAAAGTGGACATGGGGTTGGTATAGTTCAGGAACCAGGCATCGGGGCAGACTTCCTCCATGTCCCGGGCGAAGGCTTCCATCACAGGGATGGTACGCAACGTGCGCATAATGCCGCCGATACCCAAAGTATCGGCAATGGTCTGGCGCAGGCCGTATTTATTGGGGATTTCAAAGTCCGTGATGGTGCAGGGGTCGTAGAGCCCCACTTGGATGGCGTTGACCACAAAATGTGAACCGCGAAGGGCTTCCTTGCGGTTCTCCACGCCGAGAAACGCTTTAATGGTGGCCTTTTCCCCCAGTCCTTTGTTAATCGCCCGCAGAATGGTCTCGCTTTCCTTCAGCCGTTTCGCGTCGATGTCGTACAAGGAAATCTCGCTGTCGGCCAAAACCGGGGAGGCCATGCAATCCCCCAGCAAATTTCGGGCAAAAACGGTGCTTCCCGCGCCCATGAAGGTAATCTTCGGCATTATCGTCCCTCCGTTTTTTCTTGGATTATACGCATTTTCTTGCCCCATTGCAAAAATATGGTATAATGCCCGGAAAAGGAGGTATGTATCGTATGAAATTGGACAAATTAGTAATGGCTATCATCCAAGACGAGGACGCCTTTCATCTGATGGATTTGTTGAACGCGAAGGGCTTTAGCGTGACCAAGCTCGCGTCTACCGGCGGCTTCCTGCGGGCCGGCAATACGACTTTTATCTGCGGCGTGTCGGAGGACAGGCTCCCCGAGTTTATAGACATCATCGAGAAGAAATGCAAGAGCCGTAGGCAGATTACATCGGTCAACGCCATGAATGTGAACGCCAACGAAAGTTTCGCGCCCTATCCCGTGGAAGTCACCGTGGGTGGCGCGAATATTTTTATCTTAAACATCGAAGAATTTAGGAAGGTGTAAACCTCCATGGAAATGAAGGTTTCCGAAATGCTGGCCGCCCGCTTCAGCGAGACGCAAACCGTAAAGGAAAAAGTCCCCCAGCAGGACTTTAGCTTTACGCTGAAGCGGCTCAGCGACGAGGGGCTGGCCGGCCGGTTACAGACTTTGATTGGGGAAATCACCACCCAGGGCAAGCGGCTTGCAGAGCATGTGGATTTCAGCGACATGAAGCGTTACCGCAGTCTGATTACCGATTTTATCAACGAGGTAGTCACCCATTCCCACGAGTTCAGCCGTGAGAATTATCTGAACCGGCGCGGCCAGCACCGGGTCTTCGCCATCGTGCGCATGGTAAACCAGGACTTGGACGATTTGGCTCAGGAATTGCTTGAAAAGGAAAAAGACCATATTGCCATATTGGATAAAATCGACGAGATTCAAGGTCTTTTGCTTGATATGATTGTATGACGCGAATCTCGCTGGGCAAGGTAGGCCACGCCTATATCCTTGAAGGGGAATCGGGGTTGCTGGAGTCCGCCAATGCCTTCGCCAAGGCACTCAACTGCCTGGAGGGCCGGGACGAGGCGTGCAATGGATGCATTTCCTGCCGGGTGTTTGACAGCGGCAATCACCCGGATACCCTGTACGTCACCGGCACCAAGGCAACGGGCATCGGCGTGGACGACGTGCGGGAGCAGGTGCTTCTCCCTATGGCCATGAAGCCCTTTACCTACAGATGTAAAGTATTTATCCTTGACAAAGCGGAAACCCTCACCCCCGCGGCGCAGAACGCCTTGCTGAAAACCATGGAGGAACCTGCGCCCTACGGGGTGTTTTTATTGCTGGCACACTCTGTGGAAAGCCTGTTGCCCACGGTGCGCTCCCGCTGTGTGGTACTTAGGCATGACGCGGGCCCTACGGAAGCAGACACCCAGGACGCGGAGCGCGAAAGCCTGGTGCAGGATATAACCCGAACCGCCCACGAGCTGGACATACTGGATGCCATGGCTCTGTATAAACGCTTCGAGCCCTACAAGGAGAGCAAGGAATCCGCAAAGCATTTATTGGATATGCTATACACAGCCTACGGGCAAACGCTACGCGAAAGGCAAAGCCCATATGCCTTCAACGCCGTGGAGGCCGTCGCACATGCCAAAAAAGTGCTGGCGCAAAACGGAAATTTTCAACTAACCATTGAACTTATGCTATTAAAAATATGCGGGAAACTACATCCCAAAGCAGGTGCGCAAACTTGATTATCATAGGGGTACGCTTCAAAGATGTGGGGCGGATATATTACTTTGACCCGGGGGATTTTGACCCGCCACGCGGGTCGGCGGTTATCGTGGAAACGGTGCGCGGCGCGGAATACGGCACGGTGTCCCTTTCCCGCCGCGAGGCGGACGTGAGCGATTTGCAACAGCCCATCCGCAAGGTGCTCCGCCTTGCCACACCGGAGGACGAGGCGCAGGAAATCAACAACCGGCAAAAGGAAATCGACGCCCGGGCCACCTGTATCGAAAAAATCAAGGCCCACGGCCTGGAAATGCATCTGGTGGACGTGGAGCTTACCTTTGATTTAAGCAAGATAATTTTCTATTTCACTGCCGACGGGCGGGTGGATTTCCGCGAATTGGTCAAGGATTTGGCCTCCACTTTCAGAACCCGCATCGAGCTCCGGCAAATCGGCGTCCGGGACGAGGCGAAGATACTCAACGGCATTGGCATTTGCGGCCGGGGCATCTGTTGCGCGTCGTTTTTGGACGAATTTCAGCCCGTAAGCGTAAAAATCGCCAAAGACCAGGGCCTCGGGCTCAATCCCACCAAGATTTCCGGCGTATGCGGCAAGCTGATGTGTTGCCTGAAATACGAGGAGGAAACCTACGCGGAGCTGAACAAGGGTCTGCCCAGCGTGGGCGATAAGGTAACTACCCCCGACGGCGATGGCGAGGTGCTTTCCGTGCAGGTACTGCGCCAGAGCGTGAAGGTTGCCGTGAAAAAGAAGGGCCAGGACGCCTATGAAACGGGGTTTTATCCCGTGCAGGACATAAAAATCCTGAGCCACCGCCCCCCATGCGCGCAAAATTGCCATTGTGGGGCCTGTAAGAAAAAAGCACAGGCGTGAAAAAATCCAAGCTCACCGAAGCAGACCGCCAAACCCTTACGCGATACGGCCTGAACGGCATGGATTTGTCACAGGCCATGGGTCTTTCCCTTGCCCCGGGGGCGTACCTTTCCAAGGCGGGCGAGCCCATGGACACGCTGAATTTTATCGTGTCGGGCAAGGCGAAGGTGTTTATTAGTTTGTCGGATGGCCGGGAATTGTTGCTCGCGTATTTTACACAGCAGGGCATCATCGGCGAAATTGAAATGATGACGGACGCGCTCACCACGCAAACAACGGTGCAAGCGGTGACGGCGTTGCGCTGTATTGCTTTACCCTTTGCCGCGTACGCCGATACATTGAAGCGCGACACGGCTTTTATTAATCTCGTGGCCAAGGATTTGGCTGAGAAGTTGGCCCAGCGGGTGGTCAACAGTGCCATCACGGCGTTACAGCCCTTGGAGGCGCGGCTGTGCGCGTACATATTTCAGACCGCCGACCGGGGTATTTTTTGCGAAAAGCGGACGGAGGTGGCCGGGGTTATGGGGGTGAGCTACCGTCATTTGCTCCGGTGCCTGGTGAAGCTGTGCGCCCAGGGAATCTTGTTAAAAACAGACGCCGGATATAAAATCGCCAAGCGGCAGGAGCTGGAGAAAATGGCTGGGGATTTATACGTATTGAAGTGAGTGAGGAGTGCCCATGCCGAATTATAGGACGACGGTGAAGCACCTACTGGCCAACGCCGTGTTTTTTTTGGTGTTTGTAAATTTGCTGTGGGCGGTATCCTTTGCCTGGTTTGCGGATTATGATTATTTCTTCTGGTTTCTTGCCCTCCCCTTCGGGCTGATGTATATCGCACGCCTGAAGGCGGCCAATCCCATTATCTTTACTTTTGTTCACGCGCTATTGTTGCTTGGCGCGGTTTTTTTTATCGGTGATGTGGATTCATGGATGCTGGTGCTGGGGTTTATGGCGGTGGCACTACTTTATTCCTATTATACCCGGATACACGGGGAGCCGTCTGTGGGCCGTTCTTTCGCCGTGTATATGCTGATACTGCATGTGGTGGTATTTATTATTCTGGATTATATGACCGCCGACGCGGAGCGTATGCAAAGCGTTTTGCTTTTTAATTTTATTGCCATGGCGGGCTTTATCGTGGTAATCACCCATATGGATAATGTGGATTACCGCTTGCAGTATCTGCGCTTGTCCAGCAAATATGACCATAACGCGGACAGGGTATTGTCATTTAACAATAAAATGATTACCCTGTTCGCGGTTTTTTTTATGGGGGTGGGCTTTGCTGGCGCGGTTTTGCCCATGGGGGCCGCGCTGGTGCGTTTGTTGCGGTGGGTTTTTTGGCCGGTGCTGTCTGTAATGCGGTTGGTGCCCGGCGGAATCGAGACATTCTTTGAGGCACGCGACGGCGATACCGCGCCTGTACCGCCGCCTTTGGAAGGGCCGCAGGAGGAACTTACCGAATACGAGCCGGAGGTGCCGCCCTACGAGCCGGAATACCTGGATGAAGGCGCGCTGACTGTTTTTTTTATTGTCGTTGGGGTGCTTTCCATAGCCGCCGCGCTGGCCTTTCTCCTTTACTTGTTCCGCTTATTTTACAGGCGTTTCAGTGCCAGGCGCGCCGCATTGAAAAAGGCAAGCGCGCAGGACGACGCCGTCATCGCAATGCCCACCAATATTTTAAGTGACTTAAAGGCCCTGTTCCCCCGCATAAAAATCCGGCACCGCCACGCCATACGGCGCGCCTACACCAAAAAAGTGAACACCCATATTAAAGCCGGGACGAAAATTATCGCGGCGGACACCACCGTGGTTATCGCGGACAAAATCCGCCCCCGGGAAAACATAGACGAGTTGACAGCCCAGTACGAAGCCGTGCGCTACGGGCCAGAAAGGTAGGATAACATGGAAGCCATTGTCCGCAATGTGGAAAAGGTAATACTGGGCAAAACCCTGGAGATTAAACTGGTGCTGGCCGCTTTTTTGGCGGGGGGGCATGTGTTGCTGGAGGATGTGCCCGGCACCGGGAAAACCATGCTGGCCAAGGCATTGGCCAGGTCCGTGGATTTGACTTTCTCCCGGGTGCAGTTTACCCCGGATTTATTGCCCAGCGAGCTGACGGGGATTAATTTCTACTCGCCCAAGACCGGGGAGTTCACCTTTCGCGAGGGCAGTCTCTTCGCCAACATCGTCCTGGCCGACGAAATAAACCGCGCAACCCCCCGCACCCAGTCGGGGCTGTTGGAATCCATGGAGGAGCGGCAGATTTCCGTAGACGGGACCACCTACCCCCTGGGTTCGCCCTATTTTGTCATCGCCACCCAAAACCCCATAGAAACCCAAGGCACCTTCCCCTTGCCGGAAGCCCAGCTGGACCGCTTTCTTATCCAGCTGAGCCTGGGCTACCCCCAAAGGGAGGAGGCCGTGCGCATTCTCAAAAACGGCCAGGCCGCCAGCCCCTTGGAGCAATTGACCCCCGTATGCCAGCCTTCCGATTTTATGGCGGCGCAAAAGAACGCCCAGGGCGTGTTCATCCACGACGATGTGTATGGCTACATGGTGGATTTGGCCGAAGCCACCCGGGCCCATGAGTCGGTGGCTCTGGGCGTAAGCACCCGGGGCGTTATGGCTTTGGCGCGCTTGGCCGCCGCCTATGTGTCCATGGATAACCGCGCCTTTGTTACCCCGGCGGATGTGAAGTATCTTTTGCCCTATGTCTTCGCCCATCGCATTATGCTCAAGGGCGGTGTGCGCAACCGTACGCTGGCGGCGGAATCGGTGCTGGAGGAAGTCAGCGCGGGGGTGGCGGCCCCCACCGAGGTATGGAAGGGAACGGAGCGTTAATATGCCGCTGGTCATACTCGGCGCGGTTTTGCTCTTACTCATGCTCTTGCAAAGTTACGGATACAGGAAGCTGTGGGACCGGGGGCTGGCGTACCGGGCGGGCTTTTCCTCCAAGGAAGTCTTTGAGGGGGACCGGCTGTTTTTGCGGGAGGAACTGGTAAACAATAAGTTTCTACCCCTGCCCTGGGTGTTTATTAAATTCCAGCTTCCCTCCCAGTTCATCTTTGTCAACGCCAACGCGGAGCCCCTTCCCCACAATATAGCGGGCAGTCTATACGCCATCATGAGCTATACCACCATCCGCCGCCGCCGGCCCTTTGTGTGCCAAAAGCGTGGGGTGTACAACCTGCGCAGTGCCAATGTGGCGGTGAGCGACTTACTGCACAACCAGGAATACAACAAGGATTTTATCCTCCACGGCGAATTGCTGGTCTTTCCCAAGCCTCTGGAAAAATGTGAAAAAATTGATTTACTCTTCAAGCAGCTGGACGCGGCGGTGCTGTCCAACCGGCTGATTAACCCCGACCCCTTCGAATTTCGGGGATTGCGGGAATACCAGCCCACCGACCCGTTGCGCAATGTGAATTTCAAAGCCACCGCCGTGGCCCAGGAAATGATGGTGAACATCCACGCCCCCACCGCCGCCCAACGGCTGGTGCTTGCCCTCAACCTGGAGGACATGGACGCCCCCGCCGAACTACACGAGCAGGGCATACGCCTCTGCGCCACCTTGGGGGAGCATTATATTAACCGGGACGCCCACATGGGCTTCCACACCAACGGGCGGTGCTGGACACAACAACAGACAATCCGCATTGATAAAACCACGCACCTACCCATAGGTAGCGGGGCCAGCCAACTGTACCGCCTGCTGGAATGTCTGGCACGCATTACCCCCCGGGTACAATGCCCTCCCATGGCCGAATACATAAACCAGCTAACGGACACGCAACAGGTGTACGTCTTTATTTCGTCCTACGACGGGGCGGATTTCCGGGAAGCCTTTAACGCGCTGGAGGAACGGGGCATAGAAGCCTTTTGGATTGTGCCTTTTATTGAATAAAGAGGTGAAAAGTGTGAAAATTTTGGTAATTGACGGCATGGGCGGTGGCATTGGCAGGGCCATCATCGAAAAAATCAAGGCCGAGGTGAAGGGCGCGGAGGTAATGGCGGTGGGGACGAATGCCATCGCCACCACTGCCATGCTCAAGGCCGGGGCTGACCACGGCGCGACGGGGGAAAACGCCGTTATCTATAACGCCGCCAACACGGACTATATCATGGGGGTGCTGGGCATCGCCTTCGCCAACGCCATGCATGGCGAGATAAGCCCTAAAATGGCGGAGGCCCTATCCCAAAGCCGCGCCCACAAAATCCTAATCCCCACGGACAAGTGCAGTGTTACGGTTGCGGGGGTCGCCGCCGCTTCCATGCAGGAGTATATACACGACGCGGTGGGGAAGCTGGCAAGATTTTCTTGACAGGGGGCTGACTTTGGGGCTACACTGGTTTTAATGGCCGCATGAAGCGGCACGAGAATGCCACGAAGGTATTTGCAACGCGCAAGCCTTTTTTGTGGTGTTTTTTTGTTTGGGGGAGACGCGGTGCCGCGGATTAAACGAATGGTTATTTCCGCTATGCTGATTGCGGCGGGGGTTGTACTGCCTGTGATTTTTCACATTATCCCCGCCGGGCTGGGGGGGCGCGTGTTATTGCCCATGCATATCCCCGTGCTGGTTGCGGGGCTGGTGACGGGCCCTTTTTATGGGTTTTTCGTGGGGCTGGTGACGCCCTTGCTCAGCAGTATGACAACGGGGATGCCCGCCGCCGGGATAACGGTGTACCGGATGATGGTGGAGCTGAGTGTGTATGGCGCGGTTGCCGGGTTTGCCATAAGCGCGATACATACGAAGTGGAGGATGGCCGACATTTACATCAGCTTAATCATTGCCATGCTTTTGGGGCGTGTGGCGGCGGGTATTGCCCAAGCCGTCTTGCTTTTCGGCGGGGGAGGCTTCGCCATAGGCATTTGGATAACGGGCTATTTCATCACATCCCTGCCGGGGATTGTGCTACAGCTCATCCTGATTCCCGGCATTATTATCGCCCTGGAGCGCGGCAGGTTAATTATAGCCGAATAAAACGGGAACGGGCCGCCACAGCACAGTACAGCATCCGCCACGCTACGTCAGCCGTTCCTAGCGCACCCCCCGGTGCGCGTCGTCACGACTTCCTTGCCTTGCAGACACTGTACTGCGCTGTGGCGGCTCGTTCCCGTTTTATTCGGCTATACAATAACACGTTAATGAAATTTGCTATGGCATTGCTGGTTGCGGGTTTTTCGTCCCCGTGGGAAGGGGCGGGTGAATGCTTGCGGACATACTCACACATACACCGCGTTAGTTATTCGCAACCCCTTACCCACGCCCCTCCCACGACACAAAAGATACGCAATCAACATGACAGAGTAATTTTACCCCACGTGACCAGCCGTAATTTATACGGTGGGGTAGTGCAAGTAAAATTACTCACCACATACCTGCGAATAGGTAGCGTGGAGGGGTGAAGTGGGGTGAATGGGCAAGCGCGTCTCGCGGCAACGCGAAATTAGCGGCGAATGGGCGGCTTACGTACTCGGCGTTCGGCTCGCGGAGCGAGACTAACGCGAGTACTTGCCGCACAGAGCCGTTCATGAGCGTTGACGTGCCAGCGCGGGCCATTCACCCC
>Ga0209755_10002373_pt1 | contig 26065 bp, 25 predicted proteins | sample TergutCo191P1_FD_187301 | JGI IMG/M metagenome (GOLD analysis project Ga0209755, IMG submission 187301) | Cornitermes sp. P1 segment gut microbial communities from Petit-Saut dam, French Guiana - Co191P1 (SPAdes) (version 2) | ecosystem: Host-associated > Arthropoda: Insects > Digestive system...
TAGATTATCCTAATAATCGTGTATTTGAATTAGTACAGGATGATTACATTACCACCCTGCCGTGCCAAAGCACCATTGCCCAAACCAGCGGCAGCAGCGATTCCGGCACGTTCATTGATGATCGCGACGGCAAGACCTACCGCACGGTGAAGATTGGTGAGTTGACGTGGATGGCGGAGAATCTTAATTTTGTAACGGATAATTCCGTGTGTTATAAAAATGCAGATTCCAACTGTACCAAATACGGCAGACTCTACGACTGGGACGACGCGACAAACGCCTGTCCTGCTGGATGGCGTTTGTCGAGTGATGAAGATTGGGTTAATTTGGCTCTGACGGCCGCCGGTAAGTGTAATGGAAGAGTCCATTGGAAAATTGCGACAACAAAACTTCAATCAACAGAGTGGAAAAGTAAAGATGGAAACGGTACCGATGAAATTGGTTTTTCGGCCCTGCCCGGCGGGCATCGAGTTGGCTCTGACCCTTGTGACTCTTTCTTAGGCGGCGGCAACTCCGCCGACTGGTGGAGCGTCAGACAGATCGATACCACACGCGCGGTAACTTGGTATATGTTCTTCGGCGATTTGAGCAGGACTATCGACGACATGCGGGCTATGAGCAGCGTGCGCTGCGTCCGTATTGACAATGGCGCACCCGTCTATTCTGGGGCGCTAAAAGAATTTTCGCCGGCGAAAGATACGTATGTGGAGGATGACCAGATTGTGGAAGATGACCAGATTGTGGAGGTCTATTGGAGTTATGGAGATAGTCATACCCGATTGCAGGATTTTAGAAAAAATGGGGAAAAAGTTATTTGGCAGGCCAAGTCTTACGATAGCTTGAATCTGCATGTTATAACAAAAGAGGGTAATGACGGGAGAATAGTTCGATTCGTGTTGACAACCAAAGACAGGCGGAAAATTAATTTGCGCAAAATTGTTTCTGAAAATAATGTTGTGTTTAATAAAGCGTTTGTTGAGTGATGAGGATTGGGTTAATTTGGCTCTGGCGGTTGCCGGCAAGTGCAATGGAAGAGTCTATATGGATTACCGCGAACATGATTAGTATGCGCTGCGTCCGTGAGTAGGCGCGCCGGCTCGGTGTCAATTACCATAATACCTCCACACGCTTCGGCGGAGGCATCCGGACAGCGCCCCCCCATCAATAAATAGGCATAGACGTATCCACATCCCGCGCCCAGGCGTTCAGGCCGTCCTGCAAATTCATCATCCGCCCCTTGTACCCGGCCTCGCGCAGGGTGCGTATTCCGAGTATGCTGCGCTGGCCTATTTTGCATAGGAATACGGAGTCTACGGCGGGGCTGCGGTTGTGCGCTTTTTCGTACCCGTGCACTGGAGGGCTGACCGTAGACGGTCAAAATGAATGTCAATTTGACCGTTAGCGAGGGGGATGGAGGTTAAAATGAATGGCTGGTGGGGTGGGAAATGGAGCGTCTGCGGGGATTTTTGGCAGATATTTTTTGTAGAGACCGGCACCGTCCGCGGATATTTTTTAATTTTTTGCAAAAAAGTATTGACACGCGCCCGAAAATGTAGTATCTTATAGTTGAGTGATTGCTCAACCTTTTAACCGAAAACGGGGCTGGCGGTATGAAAAACAGCGATCGGCTAACTTGCGACTGCGATGTCATCCACGAGGACGTGGTGGAGCGCGTGCTCCCCACCATGCCGGAAGACGGGGATTTTGGGGCGCTGGCCGGGCTTTACAAGGCCTTTGCCGACCCCACGCGGCTGCGGGTCCTGTGGGCGGTGTCGCAGGAGGAGATGTGCGTGTGCGACCTGGCGTTTCTGCTGGGGATGACCAAGTCGGCGATCTCCCATCAGCTCAAGTTTTTGAGGATGTCCAATTTGGTCAAGTTCAGGAAGCAGGGGCAGATCGTGTACTATTCGCTCTCCGACGAGCACGTGGTAGATATTTTTGAGAAGGGGTTTGAGCATATCAACGAGTAATATTTTTTTGTTGTATAGTTGAATGATTGAGCAATTAATCATAAATATGGGTTATGAAGAGTATATCTTATAGATAATGCCGGGCCGGCCGTTTTCGGCCGCCCGCTGTCTCGAAAGGAGCGTTACAATGTCAAAACAATGTCAATCCAATCCGCAAAACGGCTCGGGGTGCGGATGCGGTAACGGCGGCAACCGCGAAGACGGCAGCGGAAAGCGTCAGGTCATCCAGCTGTCAGTTGGCGCGTTATTGCTGGCCGCGGCGCTTGTCATCAAAGGCCACGCCGCCCAGCCCTACGTCTTCCTCGCGAGCTACGCGGTACTCGGGTGGAAGGTCGTTTATTCCGCGCTCAAAAATTTACTGAAAGGAAAGGTTTCCGATGAGAATTTTTTGATGGCGGCGGCCACCGGCGGCGCGTTCGCCATAGGCGAGTTCCCGGAGGCAGCGTCCGTCATGCTGTTCTACTCGGTCGGCGAGCTGTTTCAGGATATGGCCGTGCGGCGGTCGAGGAAGTCCATCTCGGCCCTGATGGACATCCGCCCCGACTTTGCCAATATATACAGAGAGGGGCAGATCACGCGCGTTGGCCCCAGCGATGTGAAGATCGGCGACATGATCCTCGTCAAGCCCGGTGAAAAGATCCCGCTCGACGGCGTGGTGGCCGACGGTTCGTCTATGCTTGACATGAGGGCATTGACGGGGGAATCCGTACCTAAGAGCATCGGCGTATCCGGCAACGTTTTCTCCGGCTGCGTTAATTTAAATGGCGTATTGATAATCGAAGTAACAAAGCCGTTCGGAGAATCGACCGCCGCGAAAATCATAGCGCTGACGGAGAGCGCAAGCGCGGGGAAAGCGCCGACCGAGAATTTCATCACGACATTTTCGCGCTACTACACCCCGGCTGTAGTTGGACTGGCCGCATTGCTGGCGGTCATCCCCCCGTTATTTTTCGGCGGGGTATGGAACGACTGGGTTTACCGCGCGTTGGTATTTTTGATGATATCCTGCCCGTGCGCGTTAGTGATATCAATCCCGCTCGGGTTCTTCGGGGGGATCGGGCGGGCGTCGAAAAACGGCATCCTCGTAAAGGGCGGGAACTATCTCGAGGCGCTGAACAGCATCGATACTGTTGTATTTGATAAGACAGGGACGCTGACGAGGGGCGTCTTTGAGGTTACGGGGATCTATCCCGCCGCTGGATTTACAAATGAGAAATTGTTAGAATACGCGGCGATAGCGGAAACGTTCTCCAATCACCCCGTTGCGGCGTCAATCAAAAAAGCGTACGGTAAAGATGTTAATGAGAGGGATATCGCCGACTTTAAGGAAATAGCCGGCCACGGGACAAGCGTCGTCATCGTCAGCAAAACCCGCATCCTCGCCGGCAACGCGAAGCTGATGCGTCAGGAAAACATCGCCATCACCGAGAACACCAGCCACGGCACGAAAGTGTATATCGCCGTTGACGGCAAGTATCTTGGCTGCATAGTGATATCCGACGACATAAAGCCCGATAGCCGCGCCGCTATCGCCGGCTTAAAGGATATCGGCGTCAGAAAAACGGTTATGCTGACGGGCGATGAGCGTCAGACAGCCGAGATCATTGCTAATGAATTATCAATTGACGAAATCCACGCCCAACTCTTGCCGCATCAAAAGGTAGAGATCGTAGAGCGCCTTGAATCCGAAAAGCCGCCTAAGAAAAAATTAGCGTTCGCGGGCGACGGCATAAACGATGCCCCCGTCCTCGCCCGTGCCGACATCGGCATCGCGATGGGCGGCTTGGGCTCCGACGCGGCGATTGAGGCGGCGGATATCGTGCTGATGACCGACGAGCCGTCGAAGATCATCACCGCCATAAAAATCGCCGCCGACACGCGTCGCATCGTCTGGCAGAACATTATATTTGCGATGGGCGTAAAGGGCATCTTCCTGTGCCTGGGGGCGACGGGCATATCGGGGATGTGGGAGGCGGTATTCGCCGACATCGGCGTATCATTACTGGCGACGTTAAACGCGGTCAGGACGATGAAAAAATAATAATTTAAGGGCGCGGGCCCGGTGGATTATATTATTTTATACGGCAGACAGGAGAACGGCCGCATGTCATTAATAAACATCTCAAGCCTCACTTTCGGCTACGACGGCAGCCCCGACAACGTCTTTGAAGGCGTGTCATTCCAGATCGACACCGACTGGCGGCTTGGGTTCACGGGGCGCAACGGGCGGGGGAAGACTACGTTTCTTAAGCTGCTTATGGGGATGTACGAATACTCCGGTACGATTTCAAGCAGCGTGGATTTTCTGTACTTCCCGTTTGAGGTCGCCGATAAAACTAAAATCACTGTCGATATCGCGCGCAATATCAACGCGAACTTTGAGGAGTGGGAGCTCGAGCGGGAGTTATCGCTGCTTGACGCTGATATTGGCATCTTAAACCGTCCCTTTGAAACATTATCAAACGGCGAACAGACAAAGCTGCTACTTGCCGCGCTCTTTCTTAATGATAACGGGTATCTGCTGATAGACGAGCCGACCAACCACCTCGACGCGTCAGCGCGGCAATCCGTCAGCGAATACCTGAAAACCAAAAAGGGCTTCATCCTCGTGTCCCACGACAGGGCGTTCCTCGATAACTGCATCAATCACATATTATCAATAAACAAAGCGGATATAGATATTCAGCGCGGCAACTTTTCATCGTGGCTGGAAAACAAGGAACGGCAGGACAGTTTTGAATTATCCGAAAACGAAAAGTTAAAGAAGGATATCAACCGTCTCAAAACGGCGGCTAAGCGGACGTCGGAGTGGTCTGACGATGTGGAGAAGACAAAGTACGATACAAGAAACTCCGGCCTGCGCGTAGACAAAGGGTTTGTGGGCCACAAGTCAGCGAAGATGATGAAACGGTCGAAATCGATAGAGAAGCGCCAGAATGACCTGATCGATGAGAAATCATCACTGCTTAAAAATATAGAAGAGGCGGATAGCCTGAAAATCCACCCGCTCGAATATCACAGCAGCCGGTTAGTCACCTTCGACGGTGTATCGGCATACTACGGCAAAAAACAAATATTCGGCAACATCAGTTTCGAAATCAACCACGGCGACCGGATAGCGATATGCGGTAAAAACGGTTCCGGTAAATCAAGCGTTATCAAGTTGATATGCGGTGATGAAGACGGCATCATTCACACCGGTAATATCCGCAAGGGTAAAACGCTGATAATCTCCCAGGTCTCCCAGGACACATCCCATCTGCGCGGCAACCTGACATCCTACGCGAAAGATAACGGCATCGACGAAAGCCTCTTTAAGGCGATACTGCGGAAGCTCGATTTTTCCCGCTCGCAGTTCGAGAAAGATATCTCCGATTTCAGCGGCGGCCAGAAGAAAAAAGTCCTCGTGGCCAAATCCCTAAGTCAGGAAGCCCACCTCTACATCTGGGACGAACCGCTGAACTTTATCGACGTACTCTCGCGGATGCAAATCGAAAATCTCTTATTGCGCTACCAGCCAACAATGCTCTTCGTAGAGCACGACAAAACATTCACGGATACCATTGCTGCAAAGAGAATAGAGCTGTAGCCGCTATCCCCGTACATCCTCAACATTCTCAACATCCCACATCTCTTCACAAATACCTCCTCAACTTTCCGAGCATATCATTGATATCGACAGGTTTCCCGATATGGTCGTCCATGCCCGCCGCAACGCAATCCTCGATGTCTTCCTTGAAGACGTTCGCGGTCATTGCGATGATCGGCAGTTTTCTGCCCTCGAGCATGTGCAGCGCGCGGATTCGCCGTGTTGCCTCGAGGCCGTCCATTACCGGCATTTGTATGTCCATCAGTACAGCGTGGTATTTGCCGGGGTCGTCCGTTATCATATCCAGCGCCTCCTGCCCGTTTTCCGCGGTGTCAATTATCACCCCGGTTTTTTCTAAGAGCGTGATTACTATCACACGGTTGATTTCCACGTCTTCCGCGAGCAGTATCCGCTTGCCGGCGAACTCGCCGCTGCGCACAGGCTGTTTGGCGTCCGGCCTGCGGTTATTGGTGTCGCGTTTTTCTTCGCTTCTGCGCGCGCGCACGGTAAAGATGAACCGCGCGCCTTTTCCGAGTTCCGACTCTACGCTGATTTTACCGCCCATCATCTCTACGATGTGCCTTGAGATCGTGAGGCCGAGGCCGGTGCCACCGAAGGTGCGGCTTGTTTTGCTGTCGGCTTGCTCGAACGCGCTGAAAAGCCTGTCGTGCTGCTCCTGCGATATGCCGATGCCGCTGTCGGCGACCTCTATGCGCAGCTCGCAGATGCCGCCGCTCTCGCCGGCAAGCTCGGCGTTGAGCGTTATCTCGCCCTTCTCTGGTGTAAACTTTACCGCGTTCGAGAGCAGGTTCGTCAGCACCTGCGACAGGCGCTGGTCGTCGCCTGTCAGAAAGTGCGGCACATTCTCGTTTACGTTTATAGTAAGCTTCTGCCGCTTCTCATCTACGCGGAACTGTATGATGGAAATCACCCTGTCGAGCATCTTTTCAAAGTCGAACTTGACGGGGGAGAGCTCCAGCTTGTTCGCCTCTATTTTAGACATATCGAGCACGTCGTTCACGACACCGAGCAGATGGGCCGACGCCTCCTTGATCTTGGTGAGTGCGCGGTTCTTCTGCAGCATCTCTTCCGCCTCTTCGCATATCGTAGCCATGCCGATTATGGCGTTTAGCGGTGTGCGGATTTCGTGGCTCATGTTGGCCAGAAACGCCGACTTGGCGCGGTTGGCGGTCTCGGCCTCGGTGGTACGCTTGCGTACCAGAACCTCAAGCCGCCGCTGTTCGGTGCGCCTTTTGCGCAGCAACAGGAGCAGCAGTACGAGCACGCACAGAAGGAGCGCCGACGCGCCGATGAGCCACGGGCGCTGCGTCTGCGCTATCATCCCCTTGTAGTCGTAGGTTTTAAGCGACCACTGCTGCGCGATGTTGTCGATCTCGATAATTGGGAGCGCCTTGCTGAAGATGGAGGCCAGAAGCGCCTGCTCGCGGTTGAACCCTATGAACGACTCCGAGACGCGGTCGAAGACGAGGTTGGCCTTGTAGCCGGGGAACTCGTGGTAGTTCGTTATGGCGAGCAGGCGGCGCTGGCTCGATATCACCAAGTCTATCTCGCCGCTCTCCAGCGCTCCGAAAGCGGCGTCCGAACTTTCGTACTCGACGGTGTTTTGGTGGCCGGGGAACCAGCTGCGGAACACCTCGGCGTACGCGGTGCCGCGCGGCAGGCCGACCCTCACGTCCAGCACCTCCTTGAGCGATATGTTGGGGAACTCCGCTTTCGACAGCAGCGCGTAGTAGTCGGTCATCGTTGGCACCGCGGGCCACAAAAAACCCTTCGCCCTCCGCTCGTTTGTAGGTATAAGCTCGGCTATCGTAAACGCCTCGCCGCTCTCCACGAGCCTGACAAGCTCCGGCCACTCGGTGGTGCGGTCGTTTACATGGGAGAATACGAGGCCGGTCAGCTCCGTCATCTCGTGCAGCACGTCGAAGAAGATGCCCTGCCACTCATTTTCGTATTTGTTGTAGAAGCTTATCGGGTAGTTGTAGTGTTCCGCCGCGAACGGTATTACGTGGTTGCTGCGTATGTAAGCCCGCTCCTCGTCGCTTAGCATCATGCAGAATTTATGTTTGCGGTACTTGTACTCGCCCTGTTTGTACATCTCCGTCAGGCAGTGCGCCCCGCCGCCCTGCATCGCCTTTTGCACGACCGATATGACCGGAGCGAACTCCTCGCCAAACGCGGTCATGGAGACCGGGCTGTATATCAGGGGAAAGAAGTCGGCAGAGACCACGTCGCCGCAGGTGTCGAAGGCGGACTCCATAACATTCTCTTCCAAAAAAGCGTCGGCCTCACCGCGCTTGAGAAGCTCATACGCGCCGGACGTATTCTTGACAAACGATGTCTCAAACTCAGTGTATGCCCGCGAGGCGGCGACATTGCCGGATGTGGCGCTGCCCTCGTAGAACACGAAGCGGGGCGGGCGCGTCTCGGCTATTTCCGGCGGGTGCGGGGAGCCGGAGAGCGTGAAGTACCGCAGCGTGCGCTGGGCGATAGGCTCGGTCATGAAATACTTTCCGCGCCGCTCGGCGGTGGGCGTCATGTCGCCGGTAAAGTGCACCGTGCCGCCCTCAAGCCCCGAAAGCAAATCTTCCCACTCGTAAATGGCCGGGATGAAAGGGATGCCGAACAGCCCGGTCAGCCACTGCGCAAACATGACGGCGTAGCCGTAAACCTCGCCGCTCCCGCAATCCACGAATATCTCGGTGGAGGGGGCCATGCCGTAAACAAAAGACCCGTACCGCAGCCGCAGCTCCTCCACGGCGCGTATCTCATCGGCGGTAACGCCGGGGATCTCCAAATAAGACGTAAACGGTTCCTGACAGCCGCCCGCTTTCCCATCCGGCTGCTCGCACCCCCAGTTAGCGAGGCCGGCCAGAACAAGCGCCGCCGCTATTGAGATTGACGCATGAATTTTGAAAAAAAGATTTCCGCTCGACATTCGCGCAAACTCACAGGTTTATGGTCTGCTATCCCCCCAAACTCCAAAGCGGCAAGCGCATATTACCCCTATGTCAATACATTATTAATAATACGATTATGGGCGGGGTAAAAGCAATATTTTGATGCCGAAAAAATCAATCTATATGTATCAACTTACCGGCAGTCAATAAAATTATCTGTGTGCGGCAGATTGGGGTTTAGTTGAGTGCAGAACCAAATATTTTTCAGATATTAACCACATCGCCTGTGGGCGTGAATTATATTAATTAATGGGGATAGGCACAGACGCCAAATCGGTAATTGAAGCTATAACCAATCCATAAAAGGGGGTTGCCCATGCTGTACGAGTTCAAAATTTCCGTGAAACGCACCGATTTTTACAACATTACGCCAAAAGTCCGCGAAGCCATCGCCCAGAGCGAGGTGAGCGACGGGATCGCCGTCGTCTACTGCCCGCACACCACCGCGGGCATCACGATCAACGAGAACGCCGACCCCGATGTGGTGCGGGACCTGCTGTACGGCCTCGACGAGGCGTTCCCCGACCGCCCGGAATACCGCCACGCCGAGGGGAACAGCTCGGCGCACCTCAAGGCCAGCGCGGTGGGGTCGAGCGCAACGGTGATCATAGACGGCGGCAAGCCCCTGCTCGGGGTATGGCAGGGGGTCTACTTCTGCGAGTTCGACCCGCCGAGGGAGAGGACGTTTTTTGTTAAGATTATCGGGAAGTAATATACGTATCAACACAAAATAAAAAAGGATTGACGCAATGGCAACATTTTTAGAACTGGCCGCGGAGAGGTACTCGGTACGCAGTTTCAGCCCAAAACCAATCGAGCCGGAGATGTTGAGGCGGGTTCTCGAGGCCGCCCGCATCGCGCCCACAGCCTGCAACAACCAGCCCCAGCGCATCAAGGTCATAACGGGAGATGCTGATCTGGCAAAGGCCGACGAGTGCACGCCGTGCCGGTTCAACGCGCCGGTGGTGCTGCTGGTATGCTACGACAAGACGGCCTGCTGGACGCACCCGGACAACAGCAGCCTCTACAGCGGGGAGATAGACGCGAGCATAGCCGCAACGCATCTGATGATGGCCGCGCAGGACGCCGGCCTCGGCAGCTGCTGGGTAATGCGCTTCGAGCGGGAGAAAGCGGCGGAGATGTTCGCGCTGCCTAAGAATGTCGTCCCCGTGGCGATGCTGCCGATAGGCTACAGGGCGGATGACGCAGCGCCGTCGGGGTTTCACGGCAGGCGTTTGGCGATGGAGGATATTTTGTTGTAGGCGTTTGCCTTTTTGACTAATACGGGAGGACGGGTACTTTTCCGTTTTCATTTCATAAGAAGTATCCCGTCCCGCCACTTTTATTATTATTTGACCAAAGCGCGTTTCGTAAAGTTATGGCCATTCGTATTGATTTGCAAAACTATCATCTGATTTTTTGTAATTGACCCCGGCAGGGCAATTTTCGCGGAAATTGTTTTTGCCGAAATATCCTTTCTGAAAAGCAATCTGCCGCGCACATCGTAGAGCGCAATATTCGCGGCGCTTGCGCCGGCCGGAAGCGCTATATTGATCTGCCTGTTGATGATTGATGCCCTGATGTTTTTATCCGCATTTAACGGGGCGGCGGTATTTCTAATAGCCGATGTCGCGCTGTCTTTCGGTATCACCGCCTCGTACCTCATCCAGTCGAAATCCGCGTAAAATATACTCTTCGGCTTTTCTGTTGACTTGGGTTTGCCCTCGGCGGACCAGTCGTTTGTGTGCCAGATATTAAACATCAGAAACGCTGGCTTCTGCGTAATCCGGGAATTCCCCACGGCGGCGTTACCTCTGTAATACCACAGAACCATAGTGTCCAGCGCATCTTCGGGATTAAGTATCCACCAGCGGATGTTGTCGCTCTGCCAGTCAAATCCGTACGTGTAGAATTTTTTCGAAGCGTCGAACCCGGGAATCGTGCGGATGCTTGTGGGCTGGTTCTCAACGCCCGTAAGAGCGGTACTCGCCCCGCCGACTCTTTCGGAGTAGTTTGTGGTCAGGATTTGCCCCGTCGCGAGATTTACAATCCGCGCGATCTTCTTGCAGGTACCGTTTTCCGCGTGGTCGGTCCACGCGGTCAGATATACAAGCTGCGGATTGGCGATAAGCCACTCGAAGTCGATCTCGCTGTTGTCGCTCAGGCCGTTCCCATTCTCGTCCTTTTGCAGCTCATCGTTGTACTGATCGTTATAATAAGTAAAAAAACCAACGACAGCGCCAACAAGCGGCTGGCTCTCCGCGCCGGGAATCTTTATGCGGGCCGAGTACCTGCCGAAGCGTGTAAGGCTTTTTGAAGTAAAATTGGGCCCCTGCCACGGATCAGCCGCGTTATCCGGATGCGCGGCAAGCCGCATCACCCGCGTCCCCGGCTCAATCTCCGACTCGACCCCGTTTGCCCAGGTACTGTTGTTCACGCCGCCGGTTCCGAAGTTGAAGCGGCCCGGAGCCTGCGAACTGTTGAAGTCCTCCGAGAAATCGCCCGCCAACGCCTGCGCGAAACCCTGCGATACCGCCGCCAAAAGCGCCAAAACTACAAAACATCCCCTCATAATCCCCTCCCCGAATACGTTTATATCATCATATCCATAATATAAATCATAACGGTGGATTTATCCCAAAAAATTATCCGCCCCCTCAAATCCCCCAAAACCATGCCGGCAGCCGGCATTTAAGAAAATACCCTCCTGTATGCATCCGCCTTCTTATCCAGCGCGAGCGGATAGGCCCGTGACGACGACGGCATCCTGTACAGGCGGATGCCCCTGTCATCAACGGCAAAGGTAACGTATGACCCGACAGCGGGGGGAGTGGTATGGATGCCGCCCTTTGCTAACTGTTCGGCGATAGTGTCCATCGCCTTTTGCCCGGTGATGACGATACTCTCCAGGTACGGCAATTTTTTGATTATAGCGATAATATCAGTAGCTTCCACAACCTCCAAATCTTTATCCGAAGCGTTATCCTTATGCCGGATGACAGACTCCGCCGTGTCGTAGAGCGCGATCCGCCGCTCTGTCAAAAACACCTCGATCCGGTCTTTGCAGAAACGCTTTTTGGGCAAATCTACGAAGTGATCCCTGTCCCCAAAGAATATCACCCCGAATATCCGCCACATATCGTTATTAAAATTGGGATAATAAAACTCCATGCACCACCGCTCCCGCTTGGGCGGAAAGCTGCCTAAGAAAAGGTATTTTGCTCCATCGGGCAGGAAAGGCCGCAGGGGGTGCTTTTCTGGTTTCATATATCCATAAATATAAATCTTGGCAGCCGGTCTGCACTGTTTTCTACGCCCCGAATCCCATTTCCGCCAGTTTTGATTTCGTGAACTCCAATATCTCCCCGGCGTATTTTAGGGCGTCGTTCATGTCATCCATCGTTAAATTCTTATCGGACGGATACCGCGTTTCTGTTACGTATGTGTCCAGTTCCAAGCACGCCGTTTCAAGGCCGTTAAAGTCTGATGAGTGCTTTTCGCACATTCTAAGCAATTTTTCAAGATCATGCATTTTGGAACGAGTGCCTTCTTTGGCAATCATATATGCTTTCAAAATTTTTTCGGCAGATTGCTGACAGTCATAACACACTTTCCTCGGAGAATACGGATTACCTATTGCTTTTGCCATCGCTACGGCGCTGTCATAGTCCTCTTGGGCGTACTGAATCCATCTTTTTACATCTAAAACATCTTCATCCATATAATACTACCCCATGTTCCATAATGTGATGTTGAAACGAACGCTTGCGTTCCGCTCTGCCGGAAAAGTCGTCTTGGTTATAGGTGAGCAAATCTAATGGCCTGTCCCTCACATCTATCAACTTTCTTCGCAAGTCTATCGTGATATCTCTCAGGCGTCTGCCCTCATCCTTTTCCGGCGTTAGGACGCACAAGTCAATATCGCTGTTCTCGGTCTCCTCCCCGCAGGCGTAGGAGCCGAACAGGATAATCTTGGTTACGATCCCCGTCTGGACCAGAGTGTCCACGATTCTGTCGAGCTCGGATTTTACTTTTTCGGTCATACTGCCACCCTTTCTTAGATAATATAATAGATTCCCGGGAGAAATTCAAGGGGGCGGGTGAAAATGCGGCAGATGAGGCCCGCGTAAATTACGCACACCGCGCATTATACGTTGTAACACATTGTAAATACTAATGATACGGATATTTACCGTAGGGGCGGCTTGCAGCCGGTCTGTACTGTTTTCTACGCCCCGAATCCCATTTCCGCCAGTTTTGCCTTTGTGAATTCGAGTATTTTTGAGGCGTCTTTTATGGCTTGCCTCATATCCGATTCAGTCAGTTCAATGTCAGATGGGTAACGCGACGGCGTAGTATAGGTCGTTATTCTTTCGCAGGCATCGTCAAAAATATCGAAGTCTGGTGAGTGTTGCTTGCAGCGCTCAAGCAATACGTCAAGATCGTGTGTTTTTGTAAGAGTGCCACCTTTTGCTATCATGAACGCCTTGAGAATTTTTTCGATAGACTGCTCACAGTGGTAGCACATTATCTCCACCGGAATTGGGTGGTGCGTTTCTACGGTTTTTATAACATGATCAAAGTCCGTTTGGGCAAATTTAATCCACTTCGCAACATTCAGATTATCCATACAGTACAACTCCATGTTCTGTGATATGGTGCTGGAATGAGCCGTAGGATTTTGCACGGGCAGAAAAATCGTCCTGATTATAGGCGAGCAGATCTAGCGGCATTTTTTTGACCCCACGCAGTTTTCTTCGCAATTCTATCATAATATCTATGGAACGCCTGTTTTTTTCCGGCGTCAGGACGCACAGGTCGATATCGCTGTTCTCGGTCTCCTCCCCGCAGGCGTAGGAGCCGAACAGGATGATCTTGGTTACGATCCCCGTCTGGACCAGAGTGTCCACGATTCTGTCGAGCTCGGATTTGACTTTTTCGGTCATATAAGCACCTTTTTTATATAATATAATAGATTCCCGGGAGAAATTCAAGGGGGCGGGTGAAAATGCGGCAGATGAGGCCCACGTAAATTACGCACACCGCGCATTATACATTGTAACACATTGTAAATGCTAATGATACAGATATTTACCGTAGGGGCGGCTTGCAGCCGCCCGCTACCCGGAATGCCTTGAATGCCAGAAACCGCGCAGGGGCGAAAAAAAGTTTGACTTTGTGCGGGATAATTATGTATATTTCTATAAGGAGGTATTTTATGGCTACAGCTGCCGATATGTGCATTTCCGTTGACCCTGAGACCAAAGCCGGGGCGGAGGAGTTATTTGCCACGTTTGGTATTACTGTTGATGAGGCAGTGAACATGTTCCTGCACCAGTCTCTGCTTACAGGCGGCCTGCCGTTCAGCCTGCAGCAGCCGCGCTACAATGAGGAGACCGAGGCAGCGATACGCGAGGCACGGGATATAGCTGCCGGGCGAATCCAAACGAAGACATACAAAAGCGTAGCGGAGATGAACGCCGACATAGACGCGGATCCGGACGAGTAGGCCTCTTTATGCTTGATCTCAAGACCACCGCCCAGTACCGCAAAGACCGTAAGCAGGCAATCAAGCGCGGGCTTCCCATGGAACTTCTGGATGCGGTGCTCCAAATACTCGTGGAGGAGAAACCGCTTGCCCCAAAACACAAGGATCACGCATTGTTCGGCAACTACACAGGTTTTCGCGAATGCCACATCCGCCCAGATTGGCTTCTTGTTTACAAAATTGACAAAGGAGATCTAATTCTTACGGCTTCTCGAACTGGTACACACGCAGATTTGTTCAAAAAATAGTGTCAGTTCGGTCAAAATGACCGCCAGACGGTAAAGAAAGGAAATTAGTATGGCCCTGCCTATTGCGGCAACACCGGTGCTCGAAGGCGAAGACGCGGAGCGCTTTTACAGGGAATTGGAAGAGAGCGACGGAAAACGAGCGCCAGCAGAAGAATTACGCCGAAGCGCCGAGATATACAATGCAATAGTGGCGAAAAATCCGTGGTTAGGACGACAGCCGATAAATGTCCCTAATTAACCTCTTTGCCCCAAAAAGACGTCCATAAACAGACCCGCACAATGAGATATGATTTGAAACTATATTGCGACGATTTGACAGCCGGCTCTTATGCAAACCGATAGTTCATGATTAGCGTTTTCTGTTCAAAATGGGGAATTGATAATATATAAGGGGCGCGGGCTTGTACCCGCGCCCTTATATTTACCGAACGCCTACCACAAGCGACAGCTGAGATGGCGCTTTTGAGGATCAATCCGCATAATTCACTAACGTCCTCTACCCGCCGGCGCTGCTGCCGGCGCTGCTTGTATAGCACCCGAGGTATTGCCTGCCGTTTCCCAGCCCCCATCTCTACCGGATTTACGGGAGTCCAAATTAACCTTTGAGCCGGCGGTAGTTTCTCTGGCAGATACGCAGGCTCCATTATTTCCGGAGCTTACACATACCGCATTACCCAGTTGTTCTTGTTGACGTTGTCCGAAACGATGACTAACATGATTACTGTTGCTATCTCCGTCTGCATAACCGTAAATAATTCCGCCGGTTTTTATAAAATGTCCATTGTTCACAAATACTCCTCCACCATGACCGTACTGTACCCTATCGCTAACAATAGCCCTATTACCGGAAATTACTCCGCCCTCCATCGTAAAGTTTCCGGCCTCATCCAAATATACTCCTGCACCTTGTTCATTCATAGACATTGTATTGCCGGAAATTTTACCGTTTCTCATTGTAAAATTTCCGCCTTTATCAACGTGTATCCCGCCGCCGCCCCGCGCGCCTCTATTGCCGGATATTTCTCCGTTTTCCATTATGAATTTTCCATTACGCTTCACAAACACCCCGCCGCCATTTTTAGCGTTATTGCCGCTGATAACCCCATTTTTCATTGTAAAAATTCCTGTTTCATCCACGTACACTCCCCCGCCGTTGGTCCATTCGTTTTTATCGGTATTACCGGATATTTCTCCGCCGTTCATTGTGAACATACCGTCTGCCTCTACAAATACTCCAATCCCGTGATTGTTATGGGCAAGACCACCAGTACTTGTATTACCGGAAATCTTAGCCCCCGCGTTCATTATCAGCTTTCCTTCGCTCATTACCCTAACCAACGGGGCGTTGTTGTTGCTGATCCCACGAAGTGTAGCGTTAGCGTCTAATATCAGCGTAAGGCCCTCCCCTATGGCCAAAAGCGTACCTGTCCCATCAAGTGAAATGGTCCTTTCCCCATCCGCCCCCCTAAGCCAGACTCTCACATCGTTCTTGTCCGGGAAAGAGATAGTCTGCGGGGCAATAAGCTCGTTGCTTTTTAATTCAACAAGGTATCCGGTATTGCTCGCCGCGTTATTTCTTAGCCACTGCAATTTTTCCATCAACGACTTTCCGTCAACGACGATACTCGGTTGATCTTTGGAAAAGTCTGCCGCTTTGCCGATTATGTTCTGTACCGGAGCCGCTGTTGACGGCGCGGCCAGATCGGACGCGCTTACGCGCGTATTCGGCCCCGTAGTTTGAGCCGTTCCGAGCAGCGAGCCCACAACATGGTCTGACAGCGTAGCGAAGTCGGCCATGCTTCTTAGATTGCCCGAAGCCAGCCCCGAAGCGACCACTTCTACGCTTACAACGTTAATTATGCGGGCCGATATCTGGTGTGCTCCGAACGCCTCTATCATTTCGCCTATGCAGACAAAGTTTGCGCCGGCTTGCAGTCCTAATTCGCTGATCTGCCTATCATCAATAGCGCCGCTCCTCTGTGCGGTCATTTCTTTGGCGACCTGATCCAGAAACGCGTCGGAGCGCTCTATTGTATTGTATTTTCCGCTGCCGACGAGCGCGTGCGTTATTCTTGCGCTCAGAACCTTATTCTCGTTGGCGTTTTTGCCGCCGGTTACGTATACCGCAACCTTGGGTTTCTCTGCGGCCGCGGCTTGGCTTTGCGCGGGCCGGGACTGTGCGTTTGCGCTGCCGGCTAAACTCAGAGCGGCAATCGCCGCTACGATTAAAAATGTAACTGCGCGGTACGAATTGATGTTCCTGTTCAACACAAGAACCTCCTTTTTGTGAAATGTAAATGGATGTAATTTGTATCTGTTACTTCGGGTATAACCAAAACATCATGGTTACGCTGGTAAGTATTTTTCGAAAAACAAGCACCCACAAATAACGCAGCTTTAAGCGTTTTGAGGCACTTTATTGCAAAGACATCAAAAATGTATCCATTGGCCCCTAAACGACGTTTACGGGCATTATAGGGCCTATATAGAGGGTTTAAAACATGGGGGGGGGGGGGGGGGGGGGCAATTCTCTCTTGTCAAGTAATTCGTGTTATGGCTGTACGTCACCCTGACCCAGTCCGGGCGCATGGTCTCGGCAGTATCGGTATCGTTGCGCTGCGCTGTCATTACATCTGTCTCCTGTGTTTTCGGTCTGTTTTACTTACGGTACGGCGGTTCAGCTACCACTTCCCGGCTTTCTTTGGAGGAAGTATGTCGATCCTGTCTTCGCTATCCTCATTTTCCTTTATTACTATCAGATACATTCCTTCGTCTTCCGCAAGGCCACGCGCGTCTTCGTCAAAATTAATACCCGCAATGGCCGCATACATAGTTTTACCAACCATACCGGTAATGCTTTCATTTTTACGCAATATATTTAGCCGTGTCAGATGTTTTTTTACCCACTTTAATGAAACTTGCGTCTTAACTTCTACTACCATAACGTCCTGACAATTTTCCAACAATAAATCCACTTCGGTCAGTGTTTCTTTCTTGGCGTTACGGTATTCTTTCCCGGCTGAAGCCATTGTAAAATTATGTCCGAGATCATTCATATTACCCATTACTCCCGGAATTATGATCATTTGGACTATTTCCCCAATGCTATTATTAACACCTCCAACCTGCGCTGACAATTTTTCAAGCGCGCTTTCCGTTTTCTTCTGCGCTACCGCCAATTCTTTCATCGCGCGCTCCGTCTCGGAGCGGCTTTCGGCCAAAGCGCGCTCGGTTTTGGCGCGGTACTCCGCTAAAGCGCGGTCCGCCTCGGCGCGGCGTTTATCGCCTTCGACCATCGACTGTGCCAAACTGTCTAATGTTCTCTCTATATCTGCTATTGTTGCCATACTAAATTATCCTTATTTTAAGTGTAAACGGTACCGCCGACCGCCATTTCCCTCATCCCCGAACCTGTTGGTTGTGTGCCATTTGGGCGCATTCCGGGGGGCTTGGTGGGCTGGGTAGCGTCTCAGCTATATAATATACTATATTATCGGGAGAAAATCAAGGGGGGCTGGGGCTATTTTTTCCTGTAGGCCGCGGCGGGGGCTGTTTTTGAGCATTTACGGTTAATTTTTGCGTATTTGCGGTGGGAAATATTATATTGGGATCATGCCTAAAAAGAAGATTTTGCCCGCCGCCCCGGTCTTTTTCGAGGGCGCAACACAGGTAATTGAGCGGGCGCGGCCGTTTGTCGCCCGGGCAGGGTTTGGACTGTTATTATTTGGTAATATCATATAATTTTATTGTCAATTAATAGCTACAACGTTTTGCTGTAAGTTATTGGATTGCAAGAAGATTGTCCGTAAACAATAAGGAGAGGGAAATCATGGCGGCTGGGGTATCGGATGGGATTGTTAAGGGGGTTCATGGGCGGGCGTTGTACTACTTTAAGGATAAAATTTGCGCGATTCCGCACGGGTCGGGCAAGGAGGAGGGTATTACTTCGTGGCTTGTTGAGTTTGCGAAGGGGCTGGGGCTTGAGTGCAAGCGCGGGGATGGGGTTGTCAACGGGAAGCGGACTTATAATGTTGTCATTAAGAAGCCCGGGACCTCGGGGTACGAGGGTGCGGATGCTGTAGTTTTGCAGGCTCATATTGATATGGTTTGCCAGAAGGCGGAAGGGTCGGCGCATGATTTTGATAAGGACCCTCTCCATGTTGTAATATCTGAAGATGGCAGGTACATATCGGCCAGAGATACAACGCTTGGCGCGGACAACGGCGCCGGCGCGGCGCTAATGCTTGCGGTTTTGGAGAGCGGTGATATTTCGCATCCGCCAATCGAGGCCCTGTTTACTACGGATGAGGAGGACGGGATGAGCGGGGCCATCGCGCTGCCCTCGGATGGGTTTATCAGCGGCAGGCGGCTGATAAATATTGATACCGAGGACGAGGGAACGCTGTGCTGCGGGTGCGCCGGCGGGGTCAACGCAAATTTCCGACTGCCAATTGCCTGCGAGCCGGTCCCTGCCGGGTCTTCGCTCGTGCGGATTGATATTTCAGGGCTGAAGGGCGGGCACTCGGGGATTGAGATTCATCAGGGCCGCGCCAACGCGCACAAGTTGATGGCGCGTGTGCTGCACGCCGTAAAGGATGCGTATCCGATGATGCGCCTCGTAAAGTTTACCGGCGGAGACAAGCGCAATGTTATCACGAGGCAGGCGGGCGTGGTCATCGCTGTGGATAGTGCTGGTACGGACGCTGTTACCGCGTTGATTGACGGGCAGAAAAAAATCTTCGCGCATGAGTACTGCGGCATTGAGTCCGGCATCAGCTTGAAAGCGGAGATTGTCAGGGATGCATCGATAACGCAGGTTTTGTCAATCTCGTCATCGGACAAGCTGCTCGCGATGCTTCTGGCGCTGCCCAACGGCGTTCAGGCTATGCACGGCAAGGTCGCGGGGCTTGTGGAGACGTCGTGCAATATCGGCATTGTACGTCAGGAGGCGGACCACATTTTTATTTGTTCGCTGATAAGGAGCTGCATCCGTACCAAAAAGCTTTACACCCTCGAAAGAATGCGCCTTCTCGCCGCCCTTGCCGGCGCGGAGTTCTCGTTTGACAGCGACTATCCCGATTGGGAGCCGAACCCGCAGTCCGATCTTCTCGCGCGGTTCAGGCGGGCGTACGAGAGCGCGTTTCCGGGGGCGGGTGATGATGGCTTGCCGGTTGTTGAGTCTGTCCACGCCGGCCTTGAGTGCGGGTATTTCTCCGAGAAGTTTCCGGGAATGGACCTGATATCATTCGGCCCGACGATAAAGGGGGCGCATACGATTGAGGAACGGCTTGATATTGTCAGTATGGAGAGGGTTGTACGATTATTGCTGACGGTGTTGGGTCAGATGGCGGGTGATTAAAACCGGTGTTTTCCGGTGTTGTCTGGCGGTGATTCTGCGTTACGGCAAGTCATGTCTTCAAAAAATTTTATTATTTTTGTCTGCGCCCGGGATTTCGCGAATATATATTATTCTATAGTATGGCAGGATTTTTCCGTCTACACCCTAAACAAGAGCGGGGTCATTATGTTGTCTATACGGTTTGTCAAGTGCGGTCTGGCGCTGCCGGCGTTGATTTTGGCATGTTTTCTCTTTGGCTGCGAGGGGCCGGCCGGCGAGAATGTGGTGGAGTGCTCCCTTGGATGGACGGACGGCGCACTTTTGGCTGACGATGCAACGGAGGGTAGCGGCGGCGCTGTTGCGGCCCATGCACCAGGCGGATGCACCCGCGATCTCCTTGAGGCCGCAGTAGACTCCTACCTGGAGGCGGTTGATAAGGGTGATTACACGCTGATGCCGCTCACCTTGAATGCCAAATACATCGAAAACACCAGGGACGCCCCCTACGGCCGGGACAGGACGGTTCCCTTCGGTACCGGTCTCTGGGAGGCGCCCATGAAGGTGGACTACCACATGAATCTGCTCGATGTTGAGCAGTGCGCCACGTTTACCGAGGTCATCGCTGCGGCGAACAACCCGCAGTACATCATCGGGGTCAAGCTGGTGGTGAACCCGGCCGGCCCGTCGTCCGTCAGGGAGGCTCCGAGGATGATAAAGGCCGCTGCGTCAGGCTTCGAGATATCCGAAGTCAACGCCGTGGTTACCCAGAAGGGCGACTGGCTGTTCAACGCGGATGACTATCTGAAGTACTCCAAAGCGGAGGACTGGTCGGAACTGCCGGAAAGCCAGCGCATTACCCGGGCCGAGCTGCTCAAGGGCGCGGAGGCCTACTTTAAGTACTTCAGCGACAAAACGGTAGAGGTGCCGTGGGGCATACCCTGCGCAAGGCTCGAGGGCGGCGCGTACACGGGAGACCGCCCGGGCGCGACCTGCAACGTCGGTGTCCCCAATCTCTCCATGAACATATCTACTATCTGGTATCTGGCGGATGTGGATCACGGGATGGTCGTGCTGTACGTCTTCTTCGGCGGCCCGGACACGCACCTGTTCAGGATTTTACCGTCGGGATACCGGTACATACATACGCTGACGGCGATGCTGGAGTCGAGTTTTCAGCCGTAGCGTTGTGATGGATATACGTTTTTGCAGGGGCGTTGCGTGCAACGCCCCGCCATGCCCGGGATTTCGGCAAATGTCAATTTTCAACTATAATCCTCAATTTGCCCCGCCATAATGTATATTTATCCCAAGCATAGAATTTATCGCCAAAACAGACACGAATCACCACATATAAGGGTCAATTGCCATGATAGACATTCAGAGGATACGGGACAACCCCGGGGAGATCGCCGCTGCGGCTGCCCGCAAGAAGTGCCAGGTGGATATAAACGCCGTGGTTGAGCTGGATAGCCGCCGGCGCGACATCATCAAGGAGGCCGAGCGGCTCAAGGGGGCCCGCAACAGCGCGTCGCAGGAGATCGCACGGCTCAAGAAGGCAGGGCAGGACGCTGAGGCGCTCGTTCAGGAGATGAAGCGGGTGGGGGAGACCATCAAGGGGCTTGATGAGGAGCTTGCGGGGCTGGAGCGCAAGCGGGACGAGCTGATGTCGCACATCCCCAATGTCCCCCACGAGTCGGTGCCGCGGGGGGACGGGGCGCAGGATAATGTCGTTGTAGCAGAGTGGGGAGAGGAGCCCGCGTTTGACTTTAAGCCCAAGGACCACATAGAGTTGGGGACGGCGCTGGATATTATGGACTTCCCGCGCGGGGCGAAGATTGCCGGGGCCGGGTTCCCGGTGCTCAAGGGGAAGGGGGCGCTGATGGAGCGGGCGCTGATCAACTTTTTTCTTGATACGCATACGAGGAAAAACGGGTACACGGAGATATTCCCGCCGTTTCTGACCAACCGGGAGAGTCTGTATGGTGTCGGGCAGCTGCCCAAGTTCGGCGATCAGATGTACTATATGGGGGAGGATGAGCTGTACTGCATCCCCACCGCCGAGGTGCCTGTCACCAACTTGCACCGCGACGAAATTTTTGATCCCGCAAAGCTGCCGGTAAACTACTGTGCGTACAGCGCTTGTTTCAGGCGCGAGGCCGGGTCTTACGGGAAGGATACCAAAGGGTATCTGCGCGTCCATCAGTTCAACAAGGTGGAGCTGGTGAAGTTTGTGGATCCTGAAACATCCTACGCGGAGCATGAAAAGTTACGTATGGACGCGGAGTCGATTTTGCGTGCGCTTAATTTGAAGTACCGTACGTTATTATTATGCGACGGGGATATGTCCTTTTCCGCCGCGAAGTGCTACGATCTTGAGGCGTGGGCGGCTGCGGAGGGAAAGTACCTTGAGGTATCGTCATGCAGCAATTTTGAGGATTTCCAGGCCCGCCGCGCAAACATACGGGTACGCGGCAAGGGGGGGGGAGACAACAAGCCGCGTTACGTCCACACGCTAAACGGCAGCGGTTTGGCGACAGCGCGCATCATCGTGGCGATATTGGAGAATTACCAGACGGCGGCCGGGACAGTGGCTGTGCCGGAGGTATTGAGGCCGTATATGGGCGGGATGGCGGAAATTACTGTCTGACAATTATTTAATCGTGGGATCTATAACAAGGATATTGCGGGATGTCCGAAACGTGCAAGCGCATTCTGTGGATCGACGACGAGGTCGAGTTCCTTAGGTCGCACGTGGTTTTTTTGGAGACGCGCGGCTACGCTGTTTCCACCGCGTCCGGCGGCGACGACGGGATCCGGCTGATACGCGGCGCCGGCGATCCGTTTGACATTGTGCTGCTTGACAAGCAGATGCCGGTGAAGAGCGGCGCGGCTACGCTCGACGAGATCAAGACGTACTGGCCCCATCTGCCGGTGATTATGCTGACCGGCTACCAGCACGCAGCCGACGCGGTCATGGAGAAGAAGTACGACGGCTACCTGACGAAGCCTGTGGACCCCGCCGCGCTCCTTGGCACCTGCAAGCAGATCATAGAGGGCAAGGAGCAGACGTCGCGCAAGTTCACCGGCAGGTATATGCGGGGCTACACAGAGAACAAGGCGCTTCTGGGCGGCGAGCTGAGCGCGTCGGGGTGGATGAACCTGTACACATCGCTTTCGCGGTGGGACCTTGAAATAGATGCGGCCGGCGAGGGCGTGCGGCAGATGCAGGCTGGGTTAAAATCCGACGGCGGCGCCATGTTCTGCGACTTTGTCATCGACAACTACGCGCAGTGGGCATCCGGGCGTCCCGGGCGCCCGCTCATGGCCGTAGACGTACTGGGGAAGGTAATAGGGCCGGAGCTTGCCAAGGGGCGCGGCGTTCTTATGGTCGTGCTGAGCGGGATGACGCTGGGGCAGTTTTTGGCAATAGAGCCGGTGATTAAGCGGATATTCTCGGTTACCGCAACGCGCTTCATGTCTGCGTTGCCCACGATGCCGAATTTCTGCGTCCCGGCGCTCTCCGCGGGGATGTACCCGGGCGCGGTAGACGAGCTTGAGCCGGGCGTGTTCGGAACCGGTGTTGGGGCGTGCGACCCGGTCGTGATGAAGCGGCTGATGCGCACAGCGCTTGAGCGGGCCGGGGCCGGCAAGGTCAAGACGCACTACGCGCGCGCCGACGGCGCAAACGGCAGGCGGCACCTGAAAGCGGCGGTTGACACGATGAAAAAAGCGCAGACATACGGGGTTTTGTTGGCAGATATCGTAAACAAGTTTACAGATACCCCCGCCGGTAAACAGCCCAAAGAGGCGCTGCCCGGCGACGCGGAGCTTCGGCGGATGATCGAGTCGTGGTTCGTTAACTCAGCGGCTCTTCTGGCGATGAGGGAAGTATGCAGCGACACCTGCACGGTAATTGTTACATCGGACCACGGGCACACTCGCTGCGGGCGCGCCAGCGAGATCTATGAAACATCGCGCGTGGGACCAAGCCTGCGGAACATGTTCGGTACGCGCATATCGGTTGACGAGAGGGAAGTGTTTATGCTTGAAGAGCTGCCGCATTTCAAGCTGCCGCAGTTAGCGCCGGGGACAAAGTGCCTCATGGCGCGGGAGAACTATTATTTCGCCGCGCCCGGCAAATGCGGGGGGAGCAGGAAGAAGAGCGTCAACAAACTTCAGAGCGGCGGGATATCGCTTCAGGAGATGATTATGCCGCTCTACGTCTGCCGCCCGTTCGGGAGCGGCGGCAGACAGCAGGACGAACAGCTGGCCGCGTTAATATAGCGATGTCTTGACGTAACATTATATAATGTATGGTGCAGGATAACGACAGGAGTGATGTATGATCACAAAAGTAATGAAGGTTATGCGTGAGAGGTCGGCATCGGTTGAGGAGACGCGGGCTTTGGGCGCGCGGCTCGCCAAGATCGCCGAGCCGGGCGACGTTTTTTCGCTCGACGGAAACCTTGGCAGCGGCAAGACCGAGTTTGTGCGCGGGTTTGTGGAGGCGCTTGCCGCCGGCGCCGGTGTGCACAGCCCAACATTTTCTATTGTCAACACATACAAAACGCCGAAGTTCCCGGTGCACCACTTCGACTTCTACAGGTTAGAGGACCCGCGGGAACTGGCGTCTATAGGATTCGACGAATACACAAGCGGTGACGGCGTCTGCTTAATCGAGTGGGGGATGATGTTCCCCGGCCGCATGCCCGGCCACGCGAAGGTCATCAGCTTCACCGAGGTAGAAGAGTCGGCGCGCGTTGTGGAGGCGCATTTTATGTTTTGAAAAAAATAAAATTTATTGTTAAAAAAAACCGCTTTCTGCCGATAAGCCGGATAGATAACCACTACTGCGTCCGCATTGCCAGCATCTGTTTTTCCCATAAAAAACCGAAAATTCACTGTTAAAAAAAAACCTTTTTTCCCGATAACATCTGTAGGGGCGCTTCCGTTGCGGGCAGGGGAGATCCGCGCCGGGGCAAACATCACTGTAACCCTCCGTCCGGTATCGGCTACTAAGACGCCGGCGGAGAAGTATCTTGAACGGAAAGGGGCAAGGGGCATTATGAAGATCGAATCTTATTCGGTGGGGATGTCGTCTACATCGGTATCGTCGAAGAGCCTTACGACGGGCCAAAAAACCACTATCAGCGGAAGAGAGGCCGCTCCCGTACCGCTTATGAGGCCGGAACTTTTCTGGAGCGGGCCGGGGAACAGAAGCCGCGGCATCGATATGCTCAGCCTCTCCCCGGAGGCGTTGGGCCTGCAGCCAAATCAGTCCGGTCAGCCGGACCGGTCAGACCGGCAGGACCAATCGAACCGGCCTGATCAGCAAAACGCCCCCTCCTGGACGAACAGACGCGATAACCAGTATGCGGTATCGGGACAGCTGAGGCACGGTATGGCCACGATAGAGCTGTCGGACAAGGACCGGTTCAAACTCACGCTGCTCGAGCGGATGATCGAGGCGCTCACCGGCAGAAAGTACAAATTCAATTTTCAGGGCGTCCAGTCCGGGCAGGGGCCAAACGCCGGGATGATACAGTTTGCCAGCTTCCCGCAGACGCAGGGCCAGAGGACGGGCGGCGAGGTAAGGACCACGACCGAGTCGTTCATAGAGTACCGTGAGTCGCAGCAGATGACTTTTCAGGCATCTGGCCTCGTAAACACGTCGGACGGGCGGCAAATACGGTTCGACATGAACCTCTTCGCGAGCTACGAGTTCGCGGCCTCCATAACCACAATAAGCGACCGCGCTTTCCAGCTCTGCGACCCGCTCATCCTCAATTTTGACGGCACACTGCCGGAGTTCACGAAAGACAGGTACGAGTTCGACCTGATGATAGGCAACGGCGCGCTTGAAAATATCTTCATGCCCACAAACGGCTCCGGCTTCCTCGCGCTCGACAAAAACGGCGACGGCGTGATAAACGACGGGAGCGAACTCTTCGGCGCACAAACCGGCAACGGCTTCTGGGAGCTTGCCGCCTACGACGAAGACGGCAACGGCTGGATTGACGAGGGGGACCCGGTTTTTGAGAACCTGAAATTGATGTTTGTGGACAAGGACTCCGGCGAGGCAATGCTGCTGTCGCTCAAGGACGCCGGCGTAGGCGCGATTTTCTTAGGCTCAGTCGCGTCGGAATACGAGCTCAAAGGATCAGGCAGCGATGTAATAGGCCAAATCCGCCGCAGCGGTGTCTTCCTGAACGAAAGCGGGACGGTGGGGTCGGTACACCATATTGATTTGACGTATTGACGGTGTTTGGTAAATGGTAATTTAGCGTAACTAAAATCAAGGTCAAAAGACTATGGGATTATGTTTTGTCGCCTCATTGTGCTGGCGCCATCCCGTGGTACGGGGGAAAACAGGCAGCCTGCTGCGCCTGCGGGA
>Ga0209755_10002374_pt1 | contig 26055 bp, 28 predicted proteins | sample TergutCo191P1_FD_187301 | JGI IMG/M metagenome (GOLD analysis project Ga0209755, IMG submission 187301) | Cornitermes sp. P1 segment gut microbial communities from Petit-Saut dam, French Guiana - Co191P1 (SPAdes) (version 2) | ecosystem: Host-associated > Arthropoda: Insects > Digestive system...
ACCTCATCTTTATCTAACTCAATAGACAACGCAAAACGAAAGCACTCGCTAAATCCCCATTCTCGCCCCATCTGATCCCATTGATCTACTCCACCCACGCCGTCCTTAGCTCTAGCTAAAACACTATCTACCTCTTTTTCATCCCTAGCCATAATAATATTCACTGTTTCATCAGCCACTATTTCTTGTGCCATAGCCCAGTTTGGGCGTGTAAAATTCTTTTCTCCCAATGCAAAAGCATAATCCTGTAGTGCAACGATCGCACTAGCCTTGTGTGCCGCCAAAATAGGGCATGGCGGGGTGGAATTATTCGCCTCAATCTCCCTCTCAAGTTCTGCCACCCTCTCTGCTTGCAGTCTATTCTCCTCTTCAAGCTCCTCAATCCTCCGCTGCAATTCCGCCACCCTAGGGTCATACATCACACAATGCCCCGCACCAAAAAACGGCACGCTAAATAGCATGACTAGAGCCATACTCATTACTACTACCCTACCTACTACCTTGCTAAATATTTTATTACGCATAAATTTTATCCCCATACTGCTAGTTACTACTACAATTATATTACAACCAGCAAAATTTGTCAAGCATTTTATAAAAAAATATTTTACAAAAAACAAACAGACCAACGCCCAACCAGAGCATTAGTCTGCTATCTTAATTATCCTACACACACCCACTACCACCAATACGCATACAGCGTCTTTGCACCCATAAACAACACTATAGTACAACAAAAAATCTGCTGACCTTGTCCATACGGCTTGGTAAACCACCCCATAAAAACATGATCCGCCTTAGATACCGCTGACGGCAGTTCCCCAAAAGCTTGCCCTAGAGTAGGCATAATCATCTCCGCCACCCCATATCCTCCTTGCAAATCAAAATCCACAAAAACAGGCAGCGACTCAAACACATAGCAGCAATCATGACCAATACGCAGCGTCCTAACCACTATCCTAAAATGCATAGTTGGTGGTCTCGTATTATCAAAATGATCACGATTACGATGCGGAAACGGCCAAATAGGTGTAACCAAATTAGTCTCACTCCCACTAAAACCCATGCAAAAATACAGCCTAGCCACACTAAAAAACTCTCCCCATACCAGCAATTTCCCATCTATACGCCTATACCAATAACAAACATTTGTTATGCTAGTCAAATCAGGAACAAACCTAAGCTCATAAGTTTCTCTCCCGTCCCAAATAGTATACAGCTCAAACCCTACAATCATTATGTCCGACCCAGCACCAAAAGAATGCTCCGCCGCCATAGACTCAGGCTCCACGCCAAAAGACTCATTCACTACACCACCGCCAAGTCCTCCCCACCACCGCCAATTAGGCCATAGATGCGTCACATATTCATCCTCACCACCCCACCATGCGCTATTCACTATCAGCCCAGCATGTCTTTCTGGCAAAATATGTGTATCTCCCAAACAGCACGGAAGAACAAACTTCCACTCCGCAAACAACCCAAATGTTGCCGCTCTATTGCTCACCACACTCTCGCTCGTCACTCTGCCCATATCAAAACAATACCACCCTAAAAATATATGATCTCTTTTAATCGGCTGTGGCAATCTGCCAAATGATCCCCCCTCTCGCACAAATATCCTGCGCACAAACGGTATGTCTGTCCCGCACCATAATGGAATCTGCACCTTGTCGCCCAAATCCCACGGCTGTGGACTAATCCATCCGTCAAAGTGCCAATAGCTATACCAAAAGCAACTAGGTAGATTGTGTGAATAAAAATATATGCTAAACCCATGCGGAAGAGCATTTATTCCCCTGCGCACCCTCTGCCAGTCGGATGGCGTTCCGCCAAAAAATACTCGGCTATCCCATGGCGGGTGTCCTATGCCCTCAATGTTTCTAAACGCATGCGTGCCGATGTGTCTAACTGCGGGCGGGATGATGATATAGCGGATGCGGGTGTTTTCAAAAGCACTTGCGCCGATGTGGGTTAGACTTGCTGGTGCGATGTTTGTCATGAGCGAGGAGCTTCTAAAGGCGTTGTCGTTAATGATGCTCAGTCTGCTATTTGGGGCAAGCTCTACTGTCAAAAGGTTTGTGGTGTTTGCAAATGCGCTGTTGCCTATGGTTGTGACGGTGGATGCGATGTGCACATGGTAGATGGCTTGGTTGCCATTAAACACGCCTAAAGCGATGGATGTGACGCCTTCTGGGATGCTGATGGTGCCCGCAAAGTTTGGTCTATGGATGGAGTGCGGCGGGATGACAAACCTATTGACTGTGCGATTAATAATTTCTAAACCAATGTTTTCTACGCTTGTCCTAAAGTGTGAGCCGTTTAGCCATGTGATGTCTACTCCCACTGGAAATGCGTTGATGCCGATGGTGGTGACTGCGGGCGGGAGAGTTATATCTATAACAGAATTTGCGTTTTGAAAGGCTGAAGCACCAATATTCGTCAAACCCTCTGGTAAATCTACTGTTCTTAGGTGTTGATGGTTAGCAAAAGCACTTTGCCCAATATGAGTTACGGTGCGTCCATTAATATTAGCTGGTACTGAAATGCGCCTAGTTGCGGCTGGAATGCTAGTTGCAACATTATTGACTTGAATTCCATTTCCAGCATTAGTAGGATTAAAAATATCATTTGTGATTGGAGTAATTCCCAAGTCTGCCATTATACTTGACATTCTCGTTCCACGCCCTTGAGTCTGAGCGTTATTTTGTGCAAAAGTTAAACCAATTAGATAATGGTTGCCACTTGCACCAATAAAATAAATTGGACCGCCACTATCGCCTCTAATATCTTGGCTAATATCAAAACTAAAGCTGTTGCGGACACGAACTGTGCCACCATCCCAATCTAAATTTACCGTATGGTCTCTCGTAGTTATTCTAGTAGTCGTATCTCCTGTTCTTGTTCCAAGTCTTCTAATTTGAGCATTAACAACAATTTGACTTTCATTACCAAGCCGAATATTTCTGTAATATCTTCCACCTCTTCTTGCATTCGGTGTAGTCAACCAAGCATCTTGATCGGCAAAAGGAGCGAAAGAGGCATCAACTCTTCCATTATCTCTTAACTCGCCAACAGTTGCCAAGCCAACATCACGACCCCCCGTTCTCGCCATATTGCCCACTCGAACAACATGATAATTAGTCAGTAATCCCAATTGTCCTGTAGCATTATGAATAGCATTAACACCTAAAGTACCGCCATTGATGCCGTCACCGCCATAAGCTAAAAAGTTGTTAGTTATTTCGTTTCTTTGATTAGGATCTACAATAAATGTTACTGCCGTTGCGCTAAATAAATTAGCTTGTTGCAATTCATTTGTAATTCTTCCTACTGTAGCATAATTTTCAACATATACTCTAACATTATTATTCATCTCATCAATTGAAACAGTAAATACATTGCTCTGCATAACTGGAACTATTATTTCTTTGATTGATAATAAATGATTATAAGAATAAGTGAACTGTTGATGAATAACTTGTCCATCAAGACGGCTTGTAGTGAAAGACATAGCATCAAACCCAGCAGAAACTGTAGCAATGGTCAAAGTACCATTTTCATCTAAAAAGACACCTGCAAAATTATCATCATAAACAAACCTTCTGACACCATTATTATCTGCGGACTCAGTTCGTATTGCTTGCATAAAAATCTCAGCCATTTCTATGCTTCTCGTTTGATTTTCAAATCTTTGCTCAACTATCATCTCTTCATTACTTAGCTGAGAGGCATAAACCAGTGTTGTTGTGGATAAATGCATCATACCCGCAACCAGTAGCCCCATTAGGGCTAGCACTGCTATCAAAATAATCGATAGTCTTTTCTTGCTTTTAGTTTTTGTAATATTCATTATAATTCTCCTCTTTGGAATTTGTTTTTTATTTTTTGCCTAAGCCAAAACAAATTCAATGTTAAAATTAGTTGCAATTCTAGGAATTTCTAAAATCAACAAACGATTTACTGCTAATAGTGTTTGGTCTAATTCTGGGCAAACTGGCTCTCTCTCTAAATTTAGAACTAATGTGGCGTTATAATAATTTATGTCTAGCACTTCGTAATCAAGGTCTCCGCTCCAAAACTCAACTAAAACAAGTTGGCTGTTGCTGAAAAAATCTGCTTCAAAGACAAACAAATTGGTAGAAAAAAATTCTTGCCATTCATTATTTCGATATTGCAACGATTCCTCGTTCCATAGCAACAATTCCGCTACATCGCTTATGGTTGCAATTCTAGGATTGTCAAAATGCATCTCTCTATCAGTAAAGACCCTATAAATTTGTGCTTCAAATCCCGATAAACTGCTTCGCTCAACAGCCCTTACCTCCGCTTTTGCAGTATCTCTAGATGTGCGAACTGCCGCTTTATCCGCTGCCTCATTGATGTTAGTGCGTCCTGTGTCGACATGGCTTTGCAGCAAAGCCCAGTTCTCCGTTGTATAGTTGCTTTGCCCCTTGCTTGTAGCGTAGTCTTCAAGCGTTGCTATTGCCGAGGCTCTGTACTCTGCCAAAGTAAGCTTGTTTGTCGTCTCGCACCCTACCATTGCTATAATCATAAATAACATGGTTATTGCCAGCCCTACTGCGATGAGTATGCTCATCGGTTTTCGTTTTACCATGGTTGTTTCTCCTTTGCCACTATGATATTTAATCGGCGGCGCACTGTGGCTGTCGCATCTCGCTTTTTTGTTCTTGTATTCAATATATGATGGAAATTGTAAGAAATGAGATTCATAATTTTTTCTCTCCTTTAAATTTAAATTTTTTTAGAGCCACGCATTGCTAGTATATTTTATGAGATTCAAGTCATAAAGTTTACCCCCTTTGATTAATTTTTAAGATTGGCTATATATTTTGCCTAAATTTTCGTAAACTTCCCCTTATCTATATTTTATATGCATATTGTATACTATTTTACACCACATGTCAAGTATATTAAGCAATAATTTTCCAACTTTTTAAGCAAGTTTTAATAGATATTGCCTACACTTTTTGCTTACAAAATAAAAAACAGCTCCCCGATCTTAAGTTATCGTTAAGCTGTTTTTACCAAAGACATCTAGGCGGGTTTGCTGAATAGAAATAGACGCTGAACGGGCTGGGCAGAATGGTTCCTCTGCCCCACACCCCCTGCCAAGCTTGCGGCGTGCCCTCAAAGAAGATGCGGCTGTCCCATGGCGGGTGACCCGTGCCCTCAATGTTTCTGAATGCGTTTGGAGCAACATAGCTTAGCATGGGCGGGAGGATTATGTGCCGAAGGCGAGTGTTTTCAAAGGCACTGGCACCGATGTGGTGCACTCTTCTTGGTAGCCTTGCCGTCATCAAAGCAGAATTTCTAAAAGCGTGCGCACCGATGTGGGATAGGCGGCTGCCTTCGGCAAACTCTACTGTCAACAGGTTTGTGGCGTTTTCAAAGGCGCTTGTCCCTATGGTATGTACCGTGCTGGGGATGTGCACATGATAGATGGCTTGATTGCCACTAAACACATTTGCAGCAATGGATGTGACTCCTTCTGGGATGCTGATGGTGCCTCTAAACGGCGGCAAGATCGCAGAATGTGGCGGGATAACAAAGTTGTTTACAATAATATTTCTACTATTCACTTCAAACCCTAAACCAATGTTTTCTATATTCGTGTCAAAATCTATTACCCCTACCCAATTGATGTTGACTCCCACTGGAAAAATATTTGCTCTAACGGCAGTAATTCCCGCAGGTATTTTTATTGTGCCACTGAAATTAGTTGACGGAGAAATAAAATCAACAACTGTTCTTCCCGAAAAAACAAGCCCGGGTGTCCCCATCTCTGTTAAAGGCTGCGTTCTTGATCCAAACGCTCCAGTATTAAGCGTGAATGCATTGTGATAACCATGCACAGAAACATGTATTCTCTCATTGTTAGGAAATTGTTCCCTAACCCTGTCCCAATCGGCAGCACTCAAAGTATGGCTAGTTCTATCCATGTGCCCACCATATTTTCTTCGCTGTGCTGTTTGAAACCTTAAAGTCCCCCTACTGCAAAAGAAAGCAATCCTAAAACGATTGAGGGGTGTATTGCGGCTGCCATGGTTTGTCCATGAAATAGTCGGTATACCTAAACCAACTTGTGTAATCACAATATTTGTTGGAGCCATTTGCAAAGTCTCTAAACGACGGTTTATAGTGTTGCGTCTAGATAGATTATTTTGGTATGTAGTGTTTAAAAGCCTTTGGATATAATCTGAAAAAGTATACATACGCCTAACTGTAGTTTCAGCCCAAAACTCATTAATTCTAACTTGATTGCCACCTAAATATTGTCGCCATAAAAAATATGCAATTGCACTGGGTTGTCCTTCGCCGCTATCAAAAATTCTATAGTTAGGACTATTTGCCTCTGGATCGTGTATTGGTCTAGCTGGGTGATTATTTTCATTCACCCAAGTGTTATCAATATCTCTTAACCAAGTGTTCCTAAAATACTCTCTAACCATATACTCAAAAGCAATTGCCCAGCCCTCTTGCCAAGCAAGTTGTGCTCCAAATAGCTTATAATTCTTTTCATGTATTAAATCTAAGTGCCTACCCCATTCAAACCACCCACCTATTGCTGCCATTAAAATATCTCTATTCCCATATATGCCCATCCTAAATTGCACAAAATGTGCATATTCATGAAACAATAACCTCCAACTATGCCAGCCACCATATCGGATACCCATTACAGAAAAATTATTAAATATTCCTGATATCTCAAAGCAAAAATCAAAGTTCGCAGGATATGCTATACGCACAAACCCACTTCTAGACATGCCCATATTAAAGGCAAATTGCTGTGCCATCACAAAGCCTTGACTCATTGCAATTGCTCTATAATTATTTTCGCCATAAAAATGGCCATCAGAATCATACCTTATGGTATAATTTATAGAAATAACTACAGGATTTCCTCCATTAGCATTAAAAGATCTCTGTATTGATATATTATAAGTTGTAAACCCTGATGTTGCCCAACTATTTGCTATTCTAAAAGTATAGCTTTGAGCATTTATTCTAATCGTAACAGAATTAGATCCAAAAAATGAACCTAGGTTGCTTGAGAAAAATCCATTTGCATCTGTATAGGTACCAAAAATACTGCTGCCTATATGATTGCCTATCCTAACATGTCTTAATGGCAAAATATCACCATACCGTGTCTGCCATAATATTCTTCCGCTAACCATGACAGGGGTAGGAGGGTCAATAACTTCCCAAAGTGGATCAATACCAATATTATTTTGACTCTCTAGTTCAATATCTAAGTTGTCCACAAAATTGTTTTGTTCTTGCTCTACAGCTGTTGTCATAGCATAGGCATGTCCATATTCAACAGGATTGAATGCTGTCACAAGCACGCTTGCACACAGTATACAAAAGCCTAAAAGCCCTAAGATTGTCCACATTTTAAAATTGTTTCGTATTGTTTTCATTGTTTTTCTCTCCTTTAAATTTAGATTTTTATTTATATTGTTATTAAGTTAGCTCAGCAAGGCTGTATCACTCTCCATATTGAATAATATCCAAATAATCTGATTTTACCTTCATATTCATTCTCTAGAATTTTAAAAGCAGAATAATGAGATTCGCCATTATATACTATTTTCTCACCGCTTTCCACACATTGTACAACAAAAAGTAGTGCTAGTGCAAATCTTCCAGTTAAAGCAAAACAATCATAACTACAAGGGTTAGAAGGAAAAGACTTTCTATAAACTCCAAATAAATCTGAAGGAATCTGCAGTCTTTGTGTATGATTAAATATTAACTCCCGCCTCATTCCAAAGCAACCTACACCATGGCTAGAAACAGAAAACTTTTCAGACCTAAATTCATATTCAGTCAATTTATATAGTAATTGCCAGTCTGTCCATGGATTATTGGGAAGATTATTCCCCCCAATTGCAGTACCAACATAAAGTCCTATATACAGCGGAACATATCTTTCAAAGCTAGCAATGCTCCTAAACAAATTATTTGTTTGCCAATGTCCAAAGCTTACATCCAAAAAAACACTATCTTTTTCAAATATAACTATGTCGCTCTCAAATGCCAAAACCATTCCATCCATTCTATGAGGTCCGCCATAAAATCCCACTCGTATTGAGTTAGGAAGTCTATTGCTCTCACACCCCACAAGTCCCCAAAACCCACTGGACAAAAAGACCATCACCAGCAAAAAGGTTGTCATTTTTTTAACTACTTTTCTCATATAAATTACCCTCCTTTAAAGGTGTATTTTACTTACTACTTACTTACAATTTCCTACTACCTATATATTACCAAAAACTACCAAAATTGTCAATAGTTTTTACAAAATTAGTTTGAACTATTTTTTCCTACCCCTCTCGCACAAATATCATACACACAAGATGCGGGTCAGGGTTAGGCTTGCTGGTGCGATGTTTGTCATGAGCGAGGAGTTTCTAAAGGCGTTTGCTCCGATATGGGATAGGTGGCTTCCTTCGGCAAACTCTACGGTGAAAAGGTTTGTAGTGTTTTCAAAGGCGCTGTTGCCTATGGTTGTGACGGTGGATGCGATGTGCACATGATAGATGGCTTGGTTGCCATTAAACACATTCGTAGCGATGGATGTGACTCCCTCTGGGATGCTGATGGTGCCCGCAAAGTTTGGTCTAAAGATGGAGTGCGGCGGGATGACAAAATCCGTGACAGCAAACCTGCTAGGCGTGTGTCCGCCTGTTGGCACTCTGCCTGCAGGTGTGCTTTCAAATGCTAAACCTATGTTTTGTATAGTTGTATCATAATTTATGACTTCTAACCAGTTTATGTTGACACCTACTGGAAATGCGTTTGTGCCGATAGTAGTGACTGCGGGCGGGAGGGTGATTGCTGTTCCTTGAAAATTAGAAAAAGCGTTTGCACCAATGCTGATAATCGATGATGGAATAGAAATAGTAGTTCCCCTAAACCCCTCAAATGCATTTGCACCGATAGTTCTGATGCTATCTGGGATGATAATTTCAGTTCCTCGAAAGTCTTGAAAACCATTATCTGCTATTTCAGTTACAGGTCGCCTGTTGCCATTAAAAAAAGTATGCGACGGAATTTCAAGACGATTTCTATTGTACATTCTACTCTCATTTGATTGACGCACTCTAAGATTGTTTGTAGATCCTATTTGCTCAAAATTAAACCCTACACTTCCAGTATTATATCTTTCAACTACACCCACAACTGAACTATCATATATGTTTTCTGGAGTAACTATGCCACTACCTGGTGCAATATCAATCCCTTGATTCATGTATGCTGCCCAAATCAAAGTAGAACACATCCAATAGTTTGAATATAATGGACGAGTAGTTTGAGCCCTCCAATTTTTACCATACTGTGAAAGTGCAAAATCTACCGCTCCTTGCCTTTGTGCAGCAGTGGCATGTCTTACCCTCAAAATATGTGCTCTTGAATTAATAAAGCGATAGTCATCTAACAGGTGGCGACTTACCCCAGGCAAAACCGCATTCCTAACATGTGATTCTATAAGCCTCCAAAAATAACCATAATTTGGGTCACGAAATCTTCCTTCAACCATAGCAATATGTCCACCAAGCCCGACTAGACCAAGCAAGGGAAAGCCTTTTTCTTGGAACAAGATATCTCCTGGCATTAAGTTGAATGCAAATCTTCCTTGCTCAGGGCGATTGAGCAAGGGGCGTGTTCCTATATCGTTTCTCCAAGTAGCTGCGGCAAAAGCAGTTGGAGCAATAGGTATATAAGCAAAATCTATAGGAGCATATTTTGACAAATATTTTAAATGCTCAGTAAAATCAGATATCCCAAATGAATTTTGTGCGAAAAAAGAATTATAAAATTCATCAAAAGTTGGTACTTCATTATTAATTGTATCTTTTGTCAATATGTATTCAATAAAATCATTATAATATTCAAAAATAATATCTCTATAAGAAAATACCACAGCATGTGTTTGTTTGTTATATGTATGGGCAATCTTAGTTTGACTATAGTCAGCTAAATCTTCGGCATTTGATATTTGAATATTACTTGTAAAAACAAAAGTAAACACTGTTGCCACTAAAATTAGTGACAACAAAAACATTGATTTAATCTTTTTCATTTTCTATTCCTCCAATATTGGTTATTTATTTTTTTCTCTTTATTTTGCTTAAAAGCAACTATAGTGTCTATTATTAAGATAACATAGGAAACAATCAAAATTACTGTTCTAAGGGGTATGAAAATAATTGCCATTGCCATTGGTCCAACTGTAATCACAGATATGAATATTGATATTCTCCAAAATGCTAGCAAAATAATCGCAGTTAATATGTGAAGAAAAATCTTGACACCAACCCTAGTTTGTTCTTTAGTTTTTAACAAAGTCAACATATAAAACATTGCTAAAAAATAAAAGACCGTTGTTATCCAATAAATAGCTGAAATCCACCTTGGATAAAATAATCTAAAGTGATTCAAGTGTACAATTTTCAAAACACCTCCAATAATCGCAGCTATTATCTGCACAACGACTAACAATATTATCACTGTCTTTTTAAACTGTTTTTTTCTATTTTTTTCCATAAAAATTCCGCCTCCAAAGGGATTAAGACATCATCATGTCCATATTTATTGGGTTATCTACCATTTTAAATTTAGAATTTCTAACCACGCACTGCTAGTATATTTTATGAGACTCAAGTCATAAAGTTTACCCCCTTTGATATTTGTTTTTAAGATTGACTATATATTTCATCTAAATTTTCGTAAACTTTCCCTTATCTATATTTTATAGGCACATTGTATACTATTTTACACCACCTGTCAAGCATATTGGATAATAATTAACAAGCCAAGCATTAACTGATTAGAAACAGGTCTGCAGACAATAATGCTACAAACCTATTTTTACTATAAAAGCTATCAAAAACTCTAGTGCAAGCTCTAGCATCGCTTATGGCAAATTTAAAGTCTTAAGTGACAAAAAGCTAAACCTTTGCTGTAGTCACAGTTGTGGTCACACAAATGCTGTGCATGGCTAAACATTTTTAATTAGGTAATAAAAAATCATTAATGAGGCAAAAATTTTTAAAAAACCACCTTAAAATTGTTGCAATCCTATTTTAACTATAGTATAATGTTTCTTGTGCCTCAGTAGCTCAGGGGTTAGAGCATTCGGCTGTTAACCGAAGGGTCGTAGGTTCAAATCCTACCTGTGGCGCCAAATTGATTTTTACCCTCAACCCTAGGGTCTAAATCGCTATCTATTGGGAGTGTATCGTCTTGATGCACTCTTTTTTCATGCTCTAGGAAATTTCGCTGGTTTGAGATTGTTTTGGAGTTCAAAAAAAACCGCCCAATGCAGAGGCGAGTCATGTGCTTTAGCTACCCTTTTTTATGTTCTAGTAAATAAATTAGGTATTATACCCCAGGGCAGAGCCCTGGACCCCCCATGCCGCCCTTGGCGGCATGGTTCCGCAGCTTAAGCTGCGGGATATCATACCATTTTTGGCGGTCGCAAATTTTCCCTTGCAAGCAAGAAAATTTGCTCGATTAATAAAAACAGACAAACAACAGCTATTAAAATTTGTTGAAAAAGTTATACATATTTTTTTCAAAAAACACTTGACAAATAAAATAGTGTGTGCTATAATATTGAAAGATTAAAAAGTATCAATTAAGGAAATCTTTGAAACATAAGTTAGATCATCATATAACCAACAACTAAATTTAAAGGAGCAAGGTGCAAAATGAAAGTATTTTCATGCAAAACAAATGCCAAATTACATATTGTTCTATCAGTTTTGCCATGCCCTTTATTTAATACCGCCCTTGCTTTTGCCTGCCTAAAACAAAATACACTCCCCTTTTTAAGATGCTAAATTTTTATTTATAGTGTCTTTTTTGTTTTCTAAAAACTCTTTAATATAGGCACTAAACCTTATTTGAATGAATCTTATAAAATATACTAGCAGTGCATGGCTAGAAAAAACTAAATTTTTAGGATAGAAAAACTTATGAAAAAATTAATCAAAAAAGCGACAACCTTTTTGATAGTGATGGTCTTTTTGTCCAGCATGTCTATTTCTATGGTTGGGTGTGGGGGTGAGCTATATGAATGAAAACAAAAATAAACACTTAGTACTAGCTTTTGGCATAATATCATTTATTCTTACATTAGCTTGCATTATTTTGATGATATCAACTAGATCACCGACAACAATAGGTTTTTTTGGGCTTCAAATTATAGCCATATTTATAAATTTTTCCACTATTCTAGTTTTTGTACTTAGTTTAATTGGTGCTATTTTAGGGGGAATTTTGTTTCATGAAACAAAATCACGGTTTATTCTTATTGTACTAATATTAAATTTGGTATTGTTATTAACAATGCCTACTCTTAGAATAATTATAATTTTTATATAATCTTTATTTTGTTTAAACATATTTTTATGTTTAGCGGCTATTAAATAAGAGGGAGGTATTTATATGAAAAACAACCTTAAAAAATATATGGTATTTTTGCTGGTCATGATGGTTGCATTTGTTGGGATAACTGGATTAGGTGGATGCGAAATTTATGAATGTCATTGCCAGCCTTATATGCATAAATGCAATGTAGATTGCGGTGATTTTTGTGTTAGTTTATCGGCTGATTGCACAAGGCTTAAGAGAGGCTACAACCTATCATGGAGACTGACTTTTAGAAACCATACTGATAGTGATTTTAGAGTTGATATTGGGTTTTGGCCTCTTATCGCTCATAGAACACGCTATCTTGATGTTCCAGCTCGCATACTTTTAGGACAAAGTTTTTATATAGAGGCTATGGGGTCATATGATTTATATATAGGAGATGGATATTTTGTAAGGAGGCGTGGTGAGCATACAATTAGATTTGAAGTAAATCTAAATTTTAATTGCCCAAACTTTTGTCATATTGATTATGCGTGCCCTAATCGCGAGACTTTTTTTGCAGACAGTATAAAAGTTTATACAAATACTATTGCGTTTAGAGTAGTCTAACTATAAAATTAAAATTTAAGGAGAGTATTTTATATGAGAAAATTAGTTAAAAAAGCAACAACATTTTTGCTGGTGATGATCCTTTTGTCCAGCGGTTTTTGGGGGCTTGTGGGGTGTAACAAACTATCACAGCACCAAGCAGAGGCAACTCAAACATTGCAAGAATATGTTTTCAATTTAGGAGAAGAAAACTATTCTATAGAAAGCTGGCAAAGAGTTTTAGTGCACCTAGAGAACGGAAAACAAGCTATTGATAATGCTACTAATATAGACAATGTAGAATTAGCACTTGCCCAAGCAAAACAAAGAGTCAATGCTGTCACACAACTTAAAAATGAAACAACAGGATATAGTGAGTGCGGCAGATTTTTGTTTATGATTTCAGTATATGATACAACCATTTTTTATGGCGAAAGCTTTATAGTTGATGTTGGACTAAAAAACATTAGCGGTGAAAGACTTAAAGTTGGTTGGAATTTTGGCTTTTTTCCACACATTCCGCTATACATTAATTTTAATTGTCCTTATTTTTATTATCCTTATACCCTACAATTAGCAACGCCTGAGTTTCGCTGGGTATTCCTTGAAAACAATGAGGTTTTGAGAAATTTAACAATTTGGGGAGATGAATCGCCAGAAGGTATATATATACAAGCGGACTGCGTCGTGGCACAGTTAATTTAAGTCGTGGCATACATGAATTAAGATTTCACTTTGGTCGCTTTTTTAATGTTAGATGGTCTAATACTATTTTAATAACTGTGCAATAAGCACCCCCTTAGGATGCAACAACCATGAAAAAAATTAAACTAATCACAACCTGCATACTATCAGCAATCTTGATGGTGGGCATAGAAGATTTCCAAGAAGTTTCTAAAGAGAAAAAAACATTCTAAATAAGGAGAGGAAAATTATGAAAAACAACCTTAAAAAATATATGGTCTTTTTACTGGTGGTGGTAATACTATTCTCTGTTGCAGTGCTTGGTGCAACCGCTTGTAATTGTGCGGGGAATAACCCGAATCCCAACCCTTGCGGCTATGCAGTTTGCGTGTGTGAAGAAAATACTCCCATCCCAAACCCTACCCCAAACCCATGCAAACAAAATCCTTGCATATGCGAGTCCAATACCCTAGCAAACTACAAAATCAATGCAATTGAAACTCTTCAAGCTCATGTTCAAATCCTTGGCAAAGACAGCTTTACTGATTATAATTGGCTACAAATACAAAGCTATGTTGCAAATGGAGTGGCTGTTATCAACACAGCAGTGGACAAAATTGCAATAAATTCAGCACTCACAGCGGCAAAAAATGCCATCAATTATGTGCCCACAATAGCGCAAACGCTTGAAACGCTTGCAATCTATAGAGCAAATGCAATTGCTGCATTGCAAGCATATATCTATGCCAAAGGTCAGCATAATTATTCTGCAGCTAATTGGTCATTGATACAGAGTTATTTGGCTTTCGGAATAAGAAGTCTTAACAATTCTTGGACTATTAGACGAATGGAAATTGTGGTTGCTTATTATAAAATGCGTATTTGTGCTGTTGCACGAATTAGTGAAGATACCAGCGATTGTATTAATTCAAGCCATTCTACTTTGCTATTAAGCCCAGAAAAGCGGTTGCAAATTAGGCAAGATTATGCAAATGTGCGTGAAAAGTCAATTGACTCTATTAGTATTACAGAATATTACGGTACATTTAATAATGCTTCAGTAGTGATTATGTGTGACGGAGGCGGAATTAGGTTTATTCCATGGACAGAGACTGTAGCAGGGATAGTATTTTTAAATCCGCATCACGAAGTACGCATTCAAGTATGGTATTTAGGTGTATTTTATACTTTAACACAAGCTTATAACAATGGTTGGTTAGATGTTGTTGATTTGCAAAAAATAGCAAACAGACATCTAGCCAGCTTCTATTAATATTAAAAAGCTTGCACGGCAAAGGATTAAAGACAAGCTCTGCACATTCATAGGCATCATAAATATTTATGGTGCCTTATCCTCTCAATTTTGCCCCAAATTTTGACACTAAAAATTTTCATAAATTTCAAAAAACTGCTAAAAATCATTGAAAATAACCAAATTTTATTTGACTTTGTGCATTTTCTTTGCTATTATTGATAAGAATTGAGTGCTGGAGTAGCTCAACGGTAGAGCAACTGACTTGTAATCAGTAGGTTGCGGGTTCAAATCCCATCTCCAGCTCCATTTTAGTGGTATAGCCGCCTTATATTTTCGGCGGCTATATTATTTAAATCAGATAGCAACAATAAAAAATTTAATAAACTGCATGGTTGGGTTCCCGAGTGGCCAAAGGGAGCAGACTGTAAATCTGCCCGCTTCGCGTTCGGTGGTTCGAATCCACCCCCAACCACCATAATCACACACTAGAACGGAATAGGTTCTAGTGTGTTTTTTATGCCCTTTTGCGTTAAATATGGGCTTATATTGCCCTGTTTTGCTTAAATCTTTTACTTGTGATAGCTACACCTTGATTTTTAAAAATATTCAAGATTGCGTGCGTGATTGCCTACATCTCAGCTAGCAAATAACTCAGCTAGCTCATACTTAACCGATGCCGTTGTGCCCAAAGCCGTCAACCACGCTTTCTAGATACTGCTCACGCTCCGCATTATTACCGTCATCAAAGATTGCCTGCTTAGATTGGCTGCTTAATCTTATTGAATTTTGTCCCTACCTAAATTATGTCAACTTCGCCACTACTTATTCCATAGCGCAATATTCCATCACTGAAATTCCAAGTGTTTTGGGTCGAGACAACACGAACAGTGTTGCTGCCTCTAGCTAGTGACAACTCGCTAATTGGCACTATTCTATTGTGCCAGCTTTCTGTGGTAATAGCGTATACAAATCCTTGACCATCGTGGCGATTTACATACACTCTATAGAGTATGCCCCATGCACCGTCCCATGCTATGCTGTCACCATTGCCTAATATTTCAATTACATAATTAGTTGCACCCTCGCTGATAAAATATAATTGAAGAAGCCCATAATGCCTTCCATATACTAAAACACCCTCATTATAGCTAGGCCAGTTTTCTATTGATACAACCCTTATTTTGTTTTCTCCAGGTCTAATGTTAAGTGCAGAATAGCCAATGCTTGTATTGCCAGTGGTAGTAGTTATAAATTGTCCTTGTGAATTAGTCGTATAGATTCTTGCATCAATTCGGCCATTCCAAATTAGATAACTAGAACTGCCACCACCAAACAAGATAAAATGCTCTATGTCGTCAAGCACAAGGTTTATATGCCAATAGCCTATACTGTATCTCAATAAAGGCGCATTATTTTTTAGCGTCCAAACTCTTTGAGTTGATTTTATTCGTACTGTGTTTTGTCCCTCTGCCAAATTTAACATACTAACAGTGCTGTTTGAACTCATTTGAAACACAGTTGTTATAAAATCAAAACTTCCTGTATTACCCCTATCAACATACACTCTATAGCTTACCCACGAAAAAGGCGTCCAAATCAGCCAATCATTAGCTATTACCTCAAAATTATATTCACTAACAACAGCTTCTACAAATTCTGGCGGTGCAAGAAAATCATTTAGCTACTGCAAAGATGTGATTGTTGCAAAACTGCCAAACACATGAGAGTTTACTAGCCCAACATGGCTTTGACCATCATCTGTTCCAAACCATCTCATGTTGTGCTGAATGGGTGGTGCAAGACCAAATTCTATTTGATATGGCAGTATGGCAGTCTGCTATCTAGCCATTCTGACGCATTATGCCAGCCGCCGCCCACAGTTATGACGCTGCCTAAAGTATATTTCTCTAATGCCGCATTTGGTATTTCGGCTATTACCATTACATATCCAATATCTGCTGTCCAGGCAAAATTTCCGTTGGGAATATTAAGCGAAAATGCAAACACTAGCTCGCCCTCTTCATTTGGCACTACAGCGCTTAAACTCATAAATGGCGGAAACATTCCAGATGATGTCTCTGTGCAAACAAATACTAGAGTGTTGTTTTCAAAAAACTCTTCTGTATACTCGTCAAAACTGCCCCTAGCAGGTGGCTGAAAATAAGGGTTGATCCAACCATTATAACTGTTGCAACCTGTTAAAGCGACTATTGTCGTTGCCATTATAGCTAATGCTAATATTATAACTAATAGTTTTTTTCTCATATCAACACCTTCATTATAGCTACAATAATTGTAACCATTTTATCCGAAGAATTTACCCTCTGTCATATAGTCAACCCTTTGACTGAAAGACGAAGTATAGTAGTAATAACTGACAAACTACAAACTACAAACTACAACTGACAAATTAATGAGCGTTTTAATTTTGATTTTACATTATAATCAAACGCTGCTATTTTCTAATCAACTAAAGATATCTTTAATTTGTCATTTGTCAATTGTAGTTTGTCATTAAAATATATTTATGCTGCTATACTTCGTCTTTCAATCAATGGTTTGATATAACAACAACCCTCTACTAATAATACAATTGAATGTGCCATTTTGTTGCATTTTTTTAGAAATATTAGCTGCTGTCAAATTGTAGCTAGGAGTCAAGGTTTCTAAATTCAAAAATTCCGAATTTAGTAATTTAGTCTTTTTTGAGTATCCAACCATTATCGCCGTGATAAATCATTTGCTTTGATATGCCGCCGTCAATGACGATTTCTTGACCTGTGATAAAGCCAGCTTTCTCACTGCATAGATACAGCACCATATTGGCTATGTCTAGCGGATTGCCCACTCTACCGCTTGGGTGCTGGGTTGCGTCTGCACCTGTGTAGGCTTTATAGTCGTTATCTATCCAGCCAGGTGCAATTGAGTTTACTCTAACCTTGCCAGATAGACTAACCGCAAGCGCACGGGTTAGCGCTGTGATTGCGCCCTTTGCTGCTGTGTAGGCTTCGGTATTTGGTTGACTTTGATGAGCACGGGTTGATGAGATGTTGATGATACTTGCATCCTTATTAAAGTGGCCAAAGAACAGCTTTGCCAAATAAAATGGCGCTGTAACGCCCACATTTAGCATATATTCAAAGTTTTCTATGCTGCCACCATCTATGCCTGTGTTAAAAGTCCCTGTAGGAATAGCGTTGTTGATAAGATAATCCACCTTGCCAAAATCTTTAATAACCTTAGCCGCAAACTTTTCTACAACCTTTTTATCGCCCAAATCACCTGAAAAGTAATCATTTTGCAAGATGTCTATTATAGCAACCCTAGCCCCAGCCTTAACAAATTCCTCTGCTATACACTTGCCAATCCCACGCGCCGCACCCGTTATTACTGCTACTTTATTTTTCATTGGTTGTGCACTCCTCTTCTAATAATGGCTTTAGAATGTTATATAATTTTTGGTTATCCGCAATATAGCTGCCGTGATTTTCTTTAGGTATTATCACAAGTTTTGCGTTTGCTGCGTTATCTACTACCGCCTGCGAATCGGCTAGTTTTACTATATCCTTTTCGCCGTATAGTACTGTTGTCGGTGTTGTAATATTTTTTAAGTCGTCTGCTGTAATATTAGGTTGCGTTAGCATAAGACGCATTTTATCACCAAATTTGAATGGGAACGTAAAGGTGAACGCTAGCCTCGTTACAAATCGCCAAAACCCATTTATACCTTTGGGGATTAGGTTTAGTCCTGCTGGAAATATTTTGCCTAGTAAATCGGGATATTTAATGGCAATTAGCAAGCTAACTATTCCGCCGTCTGAAAAACCAAACAACACAGGTTTTTTGTTTTCCAATCCCTCATGCTTAATTAACCCTACAATATCCTCTGCCATATCATTATAGTTAAGTCTTTTAACTTTATCGCTTTTGCCATGGCTGCGACTGTCTGGAGTGTAAATAGCGTATCCTTTAAACAGCTTATGGCAATCCTTAAAAAATGCTCCGCTACCCATATTGCCATGCACAAAAATTAGCGGCGGTCCCTCGCCACTTTTTGTATAATGAATTTTTATACCATTACTATCAAATGTTTTTAACTCCATACTCTTGCCCCCACTATAAATTTGTGCTTACCGCTATCGCTGCCGACAAAGTCAAACTCTACTTCTTTGCCATCTGCTTTGGCTTGCACGAATAAATGTGCTGCGGCGATTCCTAAGTCTATGTTGCGCATGTCGCCTATTATTAGGTCTAATGGGTTGCTAGATTTTTTTAAGAACAAGTTGTATTTGTCGCCAACTTTCTCAATCAGCCATGGTTGGCGATTGACTGCGCTTGGAGCAACTCGCACTGCTTCAATATACTTATCCGACTCCGCTCCGCCTATAATAATATCTACCGCAGCCTTACGCTTAAACCCATCTGGATATTTGCGCACCTCGTCTTTTGTAGGCATACCCGCCATCATGGTTATAAAGCAGTTCAAGCCATCAACCTGCTTAAACTCTTTTTTAGGCTTTTTCATACCCCACCAGCAAGTTGCAATGCCTTGCGACTGCAAAATCAAATCCAGCTGTTGCCCAATAAAGCCAACATTTTCTAATGCTAGCGGCTTGTCCTCGCTATAAAGGCTATCGCCTTTGCTCGTCTTCCTCGCTCGGTCATGTACAAACTCCGTTTGCCCGCAACCCTCGCTCGTTGACGAGTAAAAACCAATGCAGTATTTAGCCTTTTTGTTTTTAACCTCGTGGCTAGCTAAAACCCTAACAGACACCTTAATGTCTGCCACAAGCGGAATAAGCCCAAAAGCCTGCACCAAATCGCCGCTGTTTTCTAGTGCATCAACCGTCATATCATTATAATCCCGTGTTGATTTTCTAGAATAAATGGCGTCTGCCATTTGTTTGTAATCAAACTTAGTTTCCATCCTTACACCGTATCCTTCGCCAAATACCTATTTAGCTTATCAAATTTTTGCGCTATGCGCTTTTCAATAACAATATCATCAACACCTAACGCCAACCGCATTTGTGCAAGCATCATCTCAACATCAGCAATCTCACCAACAATCTCATCAATACTAGGGCACTCAGTGCGATTAATATACTTTTGCAGCACAACAATAAGCTCAGCACACTCTTCTATCGTCTGACTGAGCATGACAGTCAGCACCATATTTTAAGAGCTGCTGCCAGTGGCAAGCCTGCTACTGTGGTGTGTTTACACGATGATGAGACCTATCAAGCTATTAAAGTGGGCGAGAAAGTTTATGTGCCTGACAAATCTAAACTATGGAGGGAAGTAGCATGAGCGATATGATTAAAGCAGGAATGCGTTTTAAGAATAGCGGTATGGAGCTAACTGTGCTAGATTATTGTACGATAAATGGAAAAAATCTAGCACTTGTCGTCCGTTCATGCGACGGACTTTTCATCACTGTAAGAAACCTTGTTCACGAGCGTGGTGATTACTACTCTTGGGCGTGGGGGCATTATTATCCACGACTAAAAGATGCCCTAGCAGATTACGAAAGACGCAAAAATGACCTTTAATAACTGCGGAAATCTAGGCTTGATGAAACAATTTTGGGGAGTTAATAATGCAATTTAAGTGCATTAAAATCTCTACTTAAATGTATTACACTTGAAACGATAACAGCATCATTTTCTATATAATAAAGAGTTGCATAAGAATGTGTAATGATATAGCGATAGCGTGTCTTTTGTGATATTTTATTAGATAACTTCATGCCAATTTTAGAAAAATCTTTTAATCTTTCAATATCATCAAGAATATTTTGCACTACTTTTATCGCTTGAATTTCATCTTCATCTGCAATGAATTCTTTTATAGCGACCAAATCATCATATACTTGAGGGTTAATTTTCAAAATTTTCATTAGACCCTCAGTCTTGCCTTAAGGTCATCAATGCTCAAAAAACTCTCACCGCCTTGCACTCTTAACTCAGCATCAGCAAGCTTTGCCAGCAATGCCCTCTCAGCTTTTTCGTGTTCATAATCAGCCATGTCAATAAGCACAAACTTTCCTCTGCCATTCTTAGTTAAATACACAGGTGAGCCAGGGACACAATCATTTAATACAGTATTATAGTTTCTTAAATCAGAAACAGGTTTAATATTTGCCATAAAATTACCTTCCTTTTTTATTATTATACTCAATGCTGTTATTATTTTATCACAATTTTACGAATAATACAACAACTTTTTACTATAATTATAAAATTTTTGGAGAACAAATGAATTTAATTACACAGATTGAGCAAAAACAGAGTAGTTTTATTGCTCAGAATATCAGCCCTGTCACTAACTGGCAGGGCTTTTACTTTTTCTTTTTTGAAGAGTTGGTATCTAAAAGAATTATATTTTAACGAGCAATAATTTTGAAAGTTTTGGCAGTGCTAAGACTAGGTTTAGGCATAATATTGAAGCGATTAAGTTAGTTTATGAATTGGATCTAAGTGGTGCGGTTGCAATACGAGAGCAACAAGATGTTTTGGCTAGATATATAGGCTGGGGTGGATTGGCACAAGCATTTGATGAGAGAAATGAGAGTTGGAGAAGTGAGTGTATTGAGCTTAAAAGTTTGCTGTCTACTAAAGATTATATGATGGCGAGAGAGTCAACACTGAGTGCGTTTTATACTTCTAAAACTGTTATTGATGGTATATATGCGGCTTTAAGGCACATGGGATTTACAGGCGGAACAGCGTTAGAGCCAGCGATGGGAACAGGCAATTTTATAGGGTTAGTGCCATCAGATTTCAATATAAATTTTCATGGAGTGGAATTAATCTCATCTAATAACTCGCCAAGCGTTGTCCTTGACACAATTTCTACAAAGGGAATCGCCTCTATGCCGCCTGTCACTGCACTGCCTATCGTGAAAATAAGGAGCGGCGGAAAAATGATGCTTGCAGCGATTAGTCCTGCAAAATATAGTGCTTGTTGCCAAGCGGGAGTGTCTTCAAAGGTAGCAACATATCTTTCTTCAATGGCTCTGCCTGCCATGTCAAAGAATTGATAATAATAGCGATTGCTTCTCCCCCAAAGTCTAGGATTAAATGCCCTGTCCCAAAAAGCACGCTGCACTCGCTCTCTAAAGGCGAAAATTAGCATTGTGTCATCAGGGCGATTAGGATTAGGGCGAAAGTTTATTAAAAAAACCTCGTTTCCTCTTGCGATGGATGTTACATAATTTCTGCCATCAGAGGAGCGAAGAAAGGCTCTGTCTAGTGTAGAGTTTAAGAATATGGGTAGATTGCGATTGGCACTATCTATTAACTCACTAGAGTTTGGCACACTTTTTAAGACATTTCCATGCCCGTTTGCAGTGCGGTTTGTAGGGGTGATAGGTTGATGATTTTGCGTGTTTCCAGACGCCACAGGTCGCCCATCCCCCGTCACCAAAAAGCCTGTTTCACGCTGAATAAACAGCCGCTGATTATCCCTTGTATACACATGATGAGTAGTTGTATCATAAGGTCTATCGTGCCAGCCAGGATGGGGAAATAATTCAGAATTATGAATTAAAAATTCAGAATTATTGATATCTTTATTTTGGTCAAGCATAATTTTAAGCGGCTCAAGATTTAAGTTGGCTACAACCTTAGCATCCAAAATAAACTCACCATACGCACCCACTTGTGTAATATGGTTATAGCAATTGCCGCCGCTAAAAAGCGGAATTATGTATGAACCACAAGTGATTATACTAACTAATAACATAGTAATAATTTTGTTCAAATTTTGTCCTCCTTGTTTTTTATTTTTTTGTATCTAAAATGCTTGCATTTGTAGTTTAGTTGTGCTATAATTTGCATACAATATTAAGTAGAGGTGCAAAAATATGGCAAAAACTGAAACTGTTTATACAAGAGTAGAGCCTGAACTAAAGGCTAGTGCAGAGCAAATTTTATCAAGACTGGGTTTGACGCCAAGCGATGCTATCAATGTTTTTTTGAATCAAGTGGTTCTTCATAAGGGGCTTCCGTTTGCGGTTAAAGTTCCTGATTTGTCATTGGATGAGGCAAAGGCTATCCTTATGGCAAAATTGAAAGAGGGTGAGGATAGCGTGATTAATGAGGGGTGGATAGGCATAGAAGAAAGCAGGGCAAGGTTAGGGCTATAACATGAAATACAAATTAAGAATTGCCCCAAAAGCTCAAGAAGACATAGAAAATATTGGGTGCTATATTGCAAAGGACAAGCCAAATGCTGCTATCAAGATGGTGAGCAAGATTTATGATGTATTTGATTTATTGACTGAAAATCCAAGCATTGGCGGATCTGTGCAAAAACGATATGGCATTAGCAGTGATTTTTTATTTTTGCTAGAAGCGCCTTATATTGTGTTTTTTCAGATTGAAAGTGATTACATAAGTATTTATAGAGTGCTTGACGGCAGAAGTGATTATTTAACAAAATTAGGATTAACAGCAAAGAAGTAGTGTATATGCACTGCTTTTTTTAATGCCATATTCACATAAAAAGCCCCCTCCTATACATTATCCAAATACTCATCAATATCAAAATCATAATCATCCAAGCCTACACTCTCTCCATCTTTCTTTTTAAACTTTGACACTACCTTCACAATTAAAAAAACTAATAAAATAACAACAGCACCGCCGCCAAAACTTGCAAGCACAATCAAAAACATACTCACGCTCCTGCCCTCACTATCCTCATCCTCAGATGTCTCTCCGCCTACACCAATCGCTCTATAATGTGCCCACAATATTGTATCCTCAAAAATTAGACTATTCACTCTTACCCCACTCAAATTAGTCCAATACAAAAACTCAAAGCCCGCAACCATTGGCGCACCAGGCACTTGATTAACCGCCAAAATGCTGTCCCTTGCTATCCGCACATAAGAAACTAGCTCCCCATCCCTACTTAAAAAACTCACCGTAACATAATTCACAGCCTGATACAAAACTGGATCTACCACACCTCTAGAAAAATTTCCTTGCCATCCAGCAAAGAAAATACTAGTCCCAAACGCCGCCATAGAATTAATAGTCCCAATGTTTCCTGCAAAATTTATAGGCGGTGCTTGTGTCATAATTCTAGTCACTTTATTAAAAACAGCCACATACCCTTGCCCACCTAAATACACAAAGTTGTCGTTCATTTCAATGGCAGAAATTACTCCAATGTCATCAATGCCAGTCCAAATAGTTTCAAATACTCCTGTTGATATGTTGTAAATTATTAAGTTTCCGCTAGAGCCAATGTATAAAAACTGATCGCACGCTATCATGGATTGGACATTGCTTCCGCTTGGTAAATTCTTAGGCTGGCTCATCACTTGGGTGCGTTTATTAAATCTAACAAAACTGTTTGCTCCGCCAATAAAAACATAAGTGTCGTTTAGAGCAATGTCACGCCAGCCTGCTGCAATGTTGAAAATGACATGCCTGCTCACAACCCCTGCATCTTTAGAAAATATGCCCATGCGATTGTAGGTTTGTGAGATTATATAGACATAGTTGTCGCAGATTGCTAATCGGTGGATGCTGCCACCTAGTCCAGTGGGGATGAGACTAGACATAGAGTGCGTGGTTTTGCACCAGCGAGCAAAGTTTGTGCCGCCGCCTATATAGACATGCGTTTGGTCTTGGACTATGGTTTGAATATTCCGAATCCCACCAGCAAAATTTGGGGCAACAATGTGCGTAAAATTTTGTGTGGATTTATTAAACACTGCAAAGGTATGCGTCCCCGTTCCTCCCCACCATGCCCCCAAATACACATTTTGATGGTCAATGGCAAGTGAGGTTATTGGTCTATCCCCAAACGGTGTAGTGATGAGCGGGGTTGTTGTATTTATTTGTGCATTGGCTGATTGAATTGAAGCATTGCTGCTATTTATGCCAAACACACCCACTCCTCCCAATATTAATGCTGTAAAAATTATAGCTAATAACGAAAGCTTTACAGCCCTCTTTTTTATTCTTTTCATTAATTCCTCCTTGTTTCAAATTGTAAAATGCAATCGCAAACGCACAATAATTGAATAATCAACAATTGACCCATCAACCACTATGCGTTATGCGTTTTGCATTATATGTTAGTTAAGCAGCATATTTAATAATGCCTTATCTGAAGCTCTAAATGGTTTAACTCCACACTCATACTCAGTCCCGTCAGCATCTACTGATTTAACTGCATATGAATTGCCCTTAATCACCTTGCCACTAGCTTCATCTTTAATCTCATACGGCTTTAATACAAGTTCTGCCGACATAGCATCGCCAAACACTATATCTAATACACTATATCCTCCCCTGTCTGGCGGAGCAACGGATACTCTTACCTCCCTGCCCCTAATTTGTCCTTTGATAAAATATGAAAAATACGATTTGCCATCCTTTTCATAGGTGTCCCTTTCTACATAAATTTGTTTGTTTTGATTGCTCATTTTAATTTAATTCTCCTTTTTTTAATTAGATTTTTAAGCCGCTTTAGGCTTGCCTTTTATTTTAGATATTGCAAATGCTTCTTCCTTTGTTTTGCCTTCACCAATAGCCTTTTTAAACAGATAAACCCCCGCATTGTCTGACTGAGACATAAAATATCCTCGTCTAAAAGCTGATTCGGTGTTTATCAAAGCTTCCCCCTCTTTTGGTCCAGCGGTGTGAACTTTTGCCTTTAAATCCGCAGCAAATTTATTACCACGCTTTTTAGGGGTTGTCCAGTTTCGTACTGAATTATCATATTTTTTCTTATCTGCCATATATAAATATCTCCTAGTTTTCTTTTTTTTGCTCAATAATTTTTGGCATCTGACACTTACCATGCCTGCCATCATTATTAAGCATATTAAATTGTAATTCGCAATCTATATAGTGGGCTTTATTGGAGTAAACACCCCAAGCGATTAATTATTAAAAGCGGCCGTTCTTTCAATAATAAAAATCGGTTTATCTTGCCACCAGATTACTTTTTCAGTTTACACCACATTTTCCCTCATTTGCGTGTACCCAACATGAATTAAAACGGAACTAATTGATTGTTTCAATTTTATATTTGATGTTGCTTTCAACCACACTTTTAGCCGCATAGTCAAACTCTTTTTGGTGAGCATA
>Ga0209755_10002375_pt1 | contig 26036 bp, 20 predicted proteins | sample TergutCo191P1_FD_187301 | JGI IMG/M metagenome (GOLD analysis project Ga0209755, IMG submission 187301) | Cornitermes sp. P1 segment gut microbial communities from Petit-Saut dam, French Guiana - Co191P1 (SPAdes) (version 2) | ecosystem: Host-associated > Arthropoda: Insects > Digestive system...
CCGGATGCACGCGGACAGCATGGAGGACATCAACGAGGGTTCCGCCGGCGACATAGTGGCGCTGTTCGGCATCGACTGCGCGTCCGGCGACACCTTCTGCGGCGGCGGCCTCAACTACGCCATGACTTCGATGTTCGTTCCGGAGCCGGTAATCTCCCTGGCGCTTAGCCCCAAGGACAAGAAAAGCTCCGACCAGATGGCGAAGGCGCTTAACCGCTTCACCAAGGAAGACCCGACCTTCCGCACCTTCGTGGACGCGGAGTCCAACGAGACGATCATCAAGGGCATGGGCGAGCTGCACCTGGAGGTTTACATCGAGCGCATGCGCCGCGAGTACAAGTGCGAGGTGGAAACCGGAATGCCGCAGGTCGCCTACCGCGAAACCGTTACGCAGAAGGCCGACTTCAGCTACACGCACAAAAAGCAGACCGGCGGCTCGGGCCAGTTCGCCAAGGTCACGGGGCACATGGAGCCGTTCGCCGAGTCCGACTACGATTTCGTCAATATGATCAAGGGCGGCACGATTCCCACCGAGTTCATCCCAAGCTGCGACAAGGGTTTCCGCGAGGCCGTCAAAAAGGGAAGCCTTATCGGGTTTCCCATCGTCAACATCCGCTGCCTTATCAGCGACGGGCAGTATCACCCGGTGGACTCCTCGGACATCGCGTTCCAGCAGGCGGCAATCGGCGCGTTCCGCGAGGCGTATTCCAAGGCGAAGCCCTGCATCCTCGAGCCGATCATGAAGGTTACGGTGGAGGGGCCCAGCGAGTTCCAGGGAAACATTTTCGGCTCGGTGAACCAAAGGCGCGGCATAATACTCGCGTCCACCGAGGACGGCACGTTCTCCCGCGTGGAGGCCGAGGTTCCGCTGAGCGAGATGTTCGGCTACTCCACGGTTCTCAGATCGCTCACCCAGGGCAAGGCGGAGTTTTCGATGGAGTTCGAAAAGTACGGCAAGGTTCCCCAAAGCGTTTCCGAGGCGCTGATGAAGGAATACGATGAAAAGCGCAGGCGCGAGCAGAAGTAGCGCATAGGAGACGACATGATAAAGGAAGAACTGATACGGCGCAGCCCGATACGGCTTTTCGAGCGGTCCATCCAGGGGGGGCTTAAGCCGGGCGAGACGGGAATTATCGCCTCCCAGCGCGGCGTGGGAAAAACGGCGGTGCTTGTGCAGCTCGCGATGGACAAGCTGCTGCAGGGGAAAAAGGTGATCCACGTTTCCTTTGCTCAGCTTAGGCAGGATCTGTTTATCCGGTACGAGGACATTTTCGACGGCTTCATCGCCGGCAAGAATCCGGAAAGCGAGGAGGAGCTGCGAAACGAGATCGTAAAAAACCGGGTGCTGATGAACTTCAACCAGGACGGCATGACGCTGGACATGGTTGTAAAAAGCCTGCGGGCGATGATTTCCGAGGGCGGTTTCGCCGCGGACACGCTGATCGTGGACGGCTTCGATTTTTCCCGCACCGACCGCGGGTACGTTTCCAGGCTCAGGGACTTCGCCAAGGACATGGGCCTTTCGATCTGGTGCAACTGCACGGTAAACGGCGGCGAGCCGCGCTACGACGACGCGAACGTCCCCACGATTGTGAAGGACTTTATCGATCTTATCGACGTGGTCGTGGTGCTGGAACCTAAGCCGGACCACGTGGAGCTTTCGGTTTCCAAGGACAGAAGCGGCCCCTCCGGCAAAGGCCCGGCCACGCGGCTTGACCCCAAGACGCTGCTGCTTTTGGAGAGCTAGGGCGCGGTTCGTGAATCGTCAAAACGGCAAACCCTGCCAAACGGGGTTTGCCGCTTTTTTTGAGCGAAACATGAAGGACATGGCAGGCGACACGTTACGGTTACTGCGGCTGGAATTTATGCAGGCTGAGGCGTGTTCCCGCTGAGAAAAGCTGCCATACTCGAAGCACGGAAATAAGCATCGAAAGGCTGTTCCGCGAACTGCACGCCAACGGAATTGTCGAAACCGCCCAACCGGTACTGTTGCCGGACTCCATGTCCTTATCCTGACACCTGCGGGGTTGTCAAGGTTGTTTACCGCTTTGTTATTTCCACGTTGTCGTCAAACGCGCCTTCCCTAACGGACGCGGAATCTGGAACGGTAACGCCGGTGAGTTGGTTTAGGCTAAACGCGCGCCAGCCGATATAGGCAACGGAATTGCCGATGGAAACGTTTGTCAGTTGGTTGCCGGAAAACGCCCTGCTTCCAATATATTCGACGGAGTTACCGATATAGACACCGGTTAGCCGGTTGTTGCGGAACGCGCTGCTCCCAATGGATGTTACCGAATTGGGAATGGAAACGTTTGTTAGTCTGTTTCCGTAAAACGCCCCGCTTCCAATAGCGGTAACGGAATTGGGAATGGCAATGTTGGTTAAATCGTTGTTGGAAAACGCCACATACCCAATAGCGGTAACGTAATTTGGAATGGAGACGCTGGTTAGATTGTTGTTGGAAAACGCGCTTTCGCCAATGTAGGTAACGGAATTCGGAATGGAAACACCGGTTAACCGGTTTCCCCTAAACACGCGCAGCCCGATATGGGTAACGGAATCGGGGATAACGACGGCGGTTAGCCGGTTGCGGTAAAACGCCTCGTTCCCAATTGCGGTAACGGAATTCGGGATGACAACGCCGGTTAGTTCGTTATAGGCAAACGCCCTTTCGCCAATGTAGGTAACGTAATTTGGAATGGAAACGCCGGTTAGCTGCCTGTTCGCAAATGCCCCCGTACCAATTCCGGTAACAGGAGTGCCTTGAATTTGTTGAGGTATATTTGCGTTTGGGCCTCCCGTGTAACCTGTAACTGTTAGCGATCCGGCATCGCCAGCTAAAGTTACTTCGAACCCGTCTACATTACTTCGGTTATTTGCAAACGCGTTGGCTCCAATATGGGTATCCATGTTATGGAAGGTTACGCCAACGATTTGATTGTTTGCAAACGCATGGGCACCAATTGAAGTAACATTGATAGGAATTGTTATTCCTGTGAGCCGGTTATTGGCAAACGCATTCTCCCCGATATGCGAAACGCTGTCGGGGATGGACACGCTTGTCAGTCGGTTTCCGTAAAACGCGCCTTCCTCAATGGCGGTAACGGAATCCGGAATGGAAACGTCGGTAAGCAGATTGCCGTAAAACGCCCTGCCTCCAATCGTGGTAACATAATTTGGAATGGAGACACCGGTTAGTTGCCTGTTCGCAAATGCCCCCGTACCAATTCCGGTAACAGGCGTGCCTTGAATTTGTTGAGGTATATTTGCGTTCGGGCCTCCCGTGTAACCTGTAACTGTTAGCGATCCGGCATCGTCAGCTAAAGTTACTTCGAACCCGTCTACATTACTTCGGTTATTTGCAAATGCGTTAGCTCCAATGTGGGTATCAATGTTATGGAAGGTTACGCCAACGATTTGATTGTTTGCAAACGCATGGGCACCAATTGAAGTAACATTGATAGGAATTGTTATTCTTGTGAGCCGATTATTCGCAAACGCATTCTCCCTGATATGCGAAACGCTGCTGGGTATGGATACACTTGTCAGCCGGTTGTTGCGAAACGCGCCCTCTCCAATGGCGACAACGGAATCCGGAATGGAGACACCTGTTAGCTGGTTACCGTAAAACGCGTTTTCGCCAACGGTGGTAACGGAATTCCCAATGGAGACATCGGTAAGCTGGTTGTTGCGAAACGCGCCTTCGCCAATGACGGTAACTGAATTCGGAATGGAAACGCCGGTTAGCAGGTTGCCGGAAAACGCCCTTCGTCCAATGGCGGTAACGGAATTTGGAATGGAGACGCTTGTCAGTCTGTTTCCGTAAAACGCGGCTTCCTCAATAAGGGTAACGGAACCGGGAATGGAAACGCCGGTTAGCTGGTTGTTGGAAAACGCGCCTTCGCCAATGGCGGCAACGGAATTCGGAATGGAAACACCGGTTAGCAGGTTGTCGGAAAACGCCCTTTGTCCGATGTAGGTGACGGAATCCGGAATGGAGACGCTTGTCAGTCGTTTGCCGTAAAACGCCCTTTCCCCAATGGCGACGACCGGATAATTGTTAATTATGCCGGGAATAACCAGGTCCATTGTTCTGCCCGTGTATCCGGTAATGCTTATTTCCCCGTCGGTTACGACGAACTCGAAATCGCCCGCGTTATCGCCGCAGGCAACAACCGTAAGACAGAAGGCCAACGCCAACCCTAAAACCGCTTTTCCCGTTCCGCATTTTATCAACGCCATAAACAGCTCCTTTCGTACAACATATTTTGCGGGAGTGCCAACGTCCCTCCGAAAACCAAAACCGCCCGCCAGGTTCGCTTGGGGCCGGGTTCGAATTGTCCCGGAAAGCCGGCAATTCTCGCTGTATTCCTATATGGAATAGTATATTCCCAATAGATTTTTGTCAAGCCGATCGCCCAGCCTATAATTAGACCGGAAGCGCGATAGGAGCCTGTAGGCATGGATGGGCAGACCGTAAAGGCCACGTTGGGCAAAAACATCAAGTTTATACGTTCCCGCAGGGGCTTTACCCAGGCGGTTTTGGCCGAAAAAGCGGACATTTCCATAATTTTCCTGAGCAGCGTCGAGCGGGGCACGAAGTACCCCCAGCCGGACATTCTGGCGCGAATAGCGCGGGCGCTGGAAGTTGAAGTTTTCGAGCTTTTCAAAGGCGATTTGGTTCCTTTCGAAAACAAAGAAATCATATGCCAACTTTCCGGGGACATAACGCAAAAAATCAACTGCGCCGTGGCGGAAGTTTTCAAGCAGTATATTGGCTAGCCGGGCCGGCTGAAATCTTGTTTTCCTCCGGTTTTTGTGGTAGTTTGAGGTACGCGAACCGGTTTGGCGTTCGCGAAACACCAAAGGACGAATATGGCTGCGCCAGGCGACGGATCCACCGACACACTATCCTCAAACCGACTAACCGGCGCGCTTCGCCCCGGGCTTGCCTTTGCCGGCGGAATAATTGTTATAACGTTTATAGCACTGCTGGTTCTGGTGTTGCTTGCCTTTGTCCTAAGCGAAACTCCGGGCAGAACGCTTTACTATTTTTTCGCCGGTCCGTTCGGCAACGTTTTTACTTTTGGCAATATGCTTAACAACACCGTTCCGCTGATTCTGGGGGGGCTGGGGGTAAGCGTGGCCATGCAGACCGGCAACCTGAACCTTGGCGGCGAGGGGCAGATCTACTCCGGGGCTTTCGTCGCGACGATTACCGCCATTGCGCTTGCGTCTTTGGGGTATTTTGGCGGGTTTGTCGCCATACTTGCCGGGGCTTTTTTTGCCGGCGCGGTGGCGGCTTTTTCCGGTTTTTGCAAGGCGCGGTGGAGCGCAAACGAACTTATAACTTCCTTTCTGTTGTCCCACGCCCTAATCCTGATTGTCAATTTTTTTGTCAACGGTCCTTTTCTCGATCTGGAAACCGCTCTGCAGGCGACGCGAAGAATCCCGGACGCTTTCCGGTTGTCGCTTGTTCTGCAGCCGTCGAATTTAAGCACCGCCCTGTTTGTCGCGCTTTTGGCGGTTGTCGTCGTGCATGTGTTCCTGAAAAACACCAAGCTCGGCTACGAATTCAGAATGGCGGGGGCCAACGAAATGTTCGCCCGTTACGGCGGAATCAATTCCGCGCGAAACACCGTTCTGGCAATGTTTTTCAGCGGCGCCATGTACGGCCTGGCCGGCGGCATGATGATCTTCGGCACGTTCCACAGAACGATACGCGAATTTTCCGCCGGGCTTGGCTGGGACGGACTCGCCACCGCGCTTGTCGCCGGCTTCTACCCCCCGGCGTTAATCCCCTCCGGTTTTTTCTTTGCGTGGGTTTCCTCCGGCGCCAGAATCGCCATGCAGAACTCGGACATCACGTTCGAGATAGCGCTGGTTGTGCAGGCGGTAATTCTGTTTCTGGTAACCAGCATGGTTTTGCGCAACCTGTTTCTGCGGCGAAAGGGGCGGCTCCGGTGAGCGACCTGCTTCCAACCCTGTCCAGTGCCGTGGTAATCATGACGCCGCTTCTTTTTGCCGCGACAGGCGGGCTGTTTACGGAGCTTGCCGGGAAGCTGAACGTGGCTCTGGAGGGGCTGCTTCTTACCGGGGCTTTTTTCGCGATTGTCGCCGTGCATTATACCGGCAGTTTTGCGGCGGGGCTTTTCGCGGCGGTTTTTGCCTCCGTTGCCATGTCCGCGCTTCTGGCTTTTTCCGGCCTGAAACTTCGTTCCAATATTTTTATCGCCGGGCTCGCGGTGAATCTGCTGGCGGGCGGCCTTACCGTTGTTCTTTCGCGGTTTTTTTTCGGCACGCGGGGCGTCGTTGTTCTGGACGACTTTAGGCCGCTGCCGCATGTCGATATTCCTTTTGTCGAAAACGTTCCGGTCTTGGGGGAACTGCTTTCCGGGCACAGCGTCTATGTTTACGCGTCCTGGTTTTTGCTGTTTCTGTCCTGGGTCGCGATTTTCAAAACCCCTTTCGGTTACCGTTTGCGGGCCTGCGGCAAGCATTCCGCGGCGCTGGTTTCCCTGGGGATAAAACCGGACACGTACCGCCGGAGCGCGTTTCTGGTTTCCGGTTTCTTCTGCGGAATCGGCGGTTCGCTTTTAAGCCTCCACCTTGGGGTTTTCGTTCCCGGAATGACGGCCGGCAGGGGATGGATAGCGCTGGTGGTTATCTTTCTGGGGCTGCGCAAACCGTTGGGCCTTTTGCTTGCCGCCTTCGTCTTTGGCCTTGCCGAAGCGCTTTCGAATTACGCCCAAGTCTTCGACGTTCCGGCCGATCTTGTGCTTGCCATGCCCTACCTGCTTACGCTTCTGGCGATGATCGTTGTTTCGATTCGGGCGAAGCGTAAAAACAGGGTTATGTAAACGCTACCTTCTTTTCTTGACCGAGCTTGTCAGCGCGGCGGCTTTCGCGTCAACGTTGTTCAGGATCGCGGTAAGCCTTTCCTTTTCGATAAGGTCGATAAGCCGGGCTTCGGTATAGCGTTTCGCCTCTTCGGAAAAACTGCCCACGGTTATGCAGATTCCCTTCCCGGCCTTTACTTCCTTGAGATGGGAATGGAAGTCGCGGACAATCAGCTCCCCAATGGAACCCTGGGTGCGTATAAACCGGAACATAATCACTTCCTGCCATCTTGGGGTGTCCACTTCCGCCAGAATGTCCGCCCACTCGTTTTTGTGAACGGATATGTCGGTAACCTTGACCTTCGCCTTTGTGAAATACGTCATGACGATTTTGCGGCAAAGCGCCACGAAATCGGCGGAGGAAGCCATAAGGAAAATCTGGAGGTTCTTGTTCGTGTTAAGTTCCTGGTACTTGGTTATAAGGACGTTCACGTCCTTGTACGACGGGTTGTCCGACTGTAAAAGCCTCAACAGCGGGAGCGCCTTGCCTATTTCGTTGTTCTTGATGTAAGTGATGGCAAGGTAGTACCGCAGTTCCACCAGTATTTCCGGCTTGATGTTTTCGTGCTTTAGCCCCATCTCGAAATCCACGATGGCAAGATCGCCCCGGCGTATCTCGCTGTTGATCGTTCCGGAGAAAAGACAGGCACTGGGGCCCATTACCGGATCCGGGCGAAGGTGCTTGAAAATCCGGAGCGCCTGCTCCGTTTGCTTGGCTTCATAGTAGCATTCCGCCAGCGTATACAGGGATTCCTTGTCGTCCGGCGCAAGGTCTATTGCCTTGCGGATAAAATTCATCGCTTCCTTTGGTTTTTTAAGCCGGAAAAGGGCGTGTCCCATGTAGCGCAAAACGGCGGAGGCGTCCGGATTCAGCCTTTTTGCCAGTTGCAGGTACTGGATTGATTTTTCGTAGTTTTTCCGCTCGAATTCAAGCACGCCAAGGTTATAGTCCACCTCGTAGTTGTCTTTTTTCAAGGTGAAGGCAAGGGTAAAACCCTTGTAGGCCTGCTCGTGCAGGGAAAGCTTCATTGCGGAATACGCGTAACGGAAGTACACGTCAAAAGGGTCTATGCCCGGAATCGAATTTTTTATGAGCGTCTCCATCAAAGGCTCGTAGGCCTTCAGCGCCCTGTCCCAAACCTCTTCCTCAAAGTGAACCTCGCCCAGAAGGGAAAGACCGGCGGGGCTAAGCGGATTCTGCGCAAGAATTTTTTCCGCCTCCCTTAGCCTTAAGTCCCGGTCTTTTGAACGCTTTACGCCACCGCCGCCGCTTCGTCCCTTCACCATAATAAGCACTACGGCCGCCAAAGCAATGAGTGTTACGGTTATTAGTATCGGAAATAAGAACTCCATCTCACTATCTATTATCGGTATTTTTTTGGCGAAATGAAGTCCCGGTGTTAAATGTAATTTTCGCTCCGTGAAAAGCTCAGTAAATTACGATTTCGGAGGCGACTTTTCCTTCCCTGGAGAAAACCCAAACCGGATTCTCCGGGTTCGGAATTCGTTCCCCGCGGTGGAAGAAGGCGTATTGGTATACGCCGGGAAGCAGCGGTATGTGGATGGAGTAGACGCCGGAGGGGCCTTCCCGCAGTTCGTACATGAACGGATCCCAGTTGTTGAAACTGCCCGCCACGGTAACGGTTTCGCCTGGCGGCCCCCTGAACACAAAGGTCATGCCGCCGCGCTGTTCCCGGACAAACTGCGGCCGGGCTTGCTGCCCGGGCGGAACGGAAACTACCGACAGAGTGGTTCCGGAAACGTTGTCCCTGCGCGTGTTGGTGTGGGACGGGTCGGTGGTCCACAGGCCGTTAATGATTAACCGGTACTCAAGTCGCGTGGCTCCTTCCGGAATCTCATGTATATGGAAAGCAACACCCGAATCCCTGTACGGGCTGGCCCTTCTGCCCCTTCTGATCCTTTCAAGCGGATCCTCCGTGACAAGCAGCGGCCTGAACCAGTGGACTCTGGCAAAATCCTCGTGGGCAAAGGCGATTCCCACCCTTCGCCAGCTTGACGAGGCGGTAAAAATTACCATATTGTCGATGATCTCCGGCGGTCTTGGTTCGGAAAGCCCAAGCAGGAAACCAAGAACCTCGAACGAGTCGATTGTTTCCGGTTCCACGGCGGCGTTCGAAACCCCGGCGGCCAGGAAAGTGAACAATATGTAAAAGGTTGCTGTTTTAACACGCTTCATATGTTATAGTATACTGATTATCGGCCGATAATAGAATATCTTGATATGCCGTCATTAAGCGACCTTCAGAAGTTTAAAGCCTCTTTTCACGACATCGGCGGGCAGAAGGCGGATCTTCTTGGCAGGAATCTTCCATTTGATGATTTGGAGCTTCCGGCCGCCAAGCCTAAAACTGTCGAGCAAACCGCCGAGGCGGATTCCGCCCAGGCGCGGTCTGCCGGAAACGGTAACGCCAACGGTTCGGCTGCGAACGGGTACAAAGCCCCGTCCGGTAAACCCGAGGCTCCTCCAAAAGCGGAAGCCCCAAGCGGTGCGGACGAAAAGCCTTCGCCGACGGACGAGGCCGACGATCTTAACTTTGGCACGTTTCTTGGTACCAGGTTGGACGATCTTCCGCCGCCGCCCATTGTCGATGCCGAGCCCCCCGGCGACGGCGCGCCCGGAACTGGGGCAAAAGACGACGCGGCAAAGGGTATCGCCCCGAGGGATTCCGAAGCGGAAGACGCCGCGGAGTTTTACACGCCCCCGGAGCTGCTTTTCAATCTTTCGGAGGAACTGGATTCAACGCCGCCGGATTTCCTTGAGGAAGAGGAAGTTCTATTTGATGAAAGTGGCGATCTGACCGACGATACCGGCGGCGAAAGCGACGGGTTCCTTGATTCCGACGATCCGTTTGTGATTGACGATATTGAGGAACCGGAGGCCCCCGGCTTGGACGCCGGGGACTTTGACGGCTTTGGCCTTACCGGGGCGGAAGGCGGCGACACCTTCGACCTTGGTGATTTGGACGGCATAGATCTGCCCGATGAACCTTTTGGGGCGGATGAGGCTGCCGATTCCGAAAGCGACGCTCCGGATATTGGCGATTTGGGTGACTTCGGCCTTTCGGATGATCCTTTTGCGGCGGACGTGTCATCCGGCTTGGAAGGCGACGGTCTTGACCTTGACGATTTTGGGGATATCGGCCTTTCCGATGATCCTTTTGCGGCGGACGCATCATCCGGCTTGGAAGGTGATGGTCTGAGCCTTGACGATTTGGGTGACTTTGGTCTTTCCGATGATCCTTTTGCGACGGACGCGTCATCCGGCTTGGAAGGCGATGGTCTGAGCCTTGACGATTTGGGAGACTTCGGCCTTTCGGATGATCCTTTTGCGACGGACGCGTCATCCGGCTTGGAAGGCGATGGTCTGAGCCTTGATGATTTGGGAGACTTCGGCCTTTCGGATGATTCTTTTGCGGCGGACGCGTCTTCTGGTTTGGAAGGCGACGGTCTTGACCTTGACGATTTGGGTGACCTCGGCCTTTCGGATGATCCTTTTCCAGCGGACGCGTCATCCGGTTTGGAAGGCGATGGTCTAAGCCTTGACGATTTGGGAGACTTCGGCCTTTCGGATGATCCCTTTGCGGCAGACGCGTCATCCGGTCTGGACAGCGATGGTCTGAACCTTGACGATTTGGGGGATATTGGTCTTTCCGATGATCCCTTTGCGGCGGACGCGCCTTCCGGTTTGGAAGGCGATGGTCTAAGCCTTGATGATTTGGGAGACTTCGGCCTTTCGGATGATCCTTTTGCGGCGGACGCGTCTTCCGATTTGGAAGGCGACGGTCTTGACCTTGATGATTTGGGTGACCTCGGCCTTTCCGATGATCCTTTTGCGACGGACGCGCCATCCGGTCTGGAAAGCGACAGTTTGGACCTTGACGATCTGAGCGATTTTGGTGCGTCCGATGATCCTTTTGCAGCGGACGCGTCTTCCGGTCTGGAAAGTGATAGTTTGGACCTTGGGGATATGGGCGATTTTGGCGTGTCCGATGACCCCTTTGCAACGGACGCGTCGTCCGGTCTTGAGAGCGACGATCCGGACCTTGGCGATTTGGGTGACTTCGGTCTTTCCGATGATCCTTTTGCAGCGGACACGTCATCTGGTCTGGAAAGTGATAGTTTGGACCTTGGGGATATGGGCGATTTTGGCGTGTCCGATGATCCGTTTGCGGCGGACGAGTTATCCGGTCTGGAGGGCGACGGCCCGGACCTTGGCGATTTGGGTGACTTTGGCGTGTCCGATGATCCGTTTGCGGCGGACGCGTCTTCCGGCTTGGAAGATGATGGTCTGGATCTGGGCGATTTTGGCCTTTCCGATGATCCTTTTGCGGCGGACGCGTCTTCCGGTTTGGAAGGCGATGGTCTGGATATGGGCGATTTCGGCGTGTCCGATGATCCCTTTGCGGCTGACGGCTCCGGGGATACGGAAAGCGGCACCGCCGCCGATGCGATGGACGATTTTTCCTTTCCCGATCTGGACAGCGCCCTGGAAAAATCAAAGGCGGCCATGGCTCCGCCAACGGTTGCCGCGGCACCGGCTCCGGGTAAGAAAATCGGTCTCTGGGGTAGGCAAAAACCCGCCGACGCGCCGCCGCCGGGCAGCTTGGACGAAATAAAGATCAGCAAGGACGACTTGAGGGCGTTGCAGGGAACTCTGGCCGGTTACCCCCTCAATCTGCGGATCGCGTGTCAGGAGATAATAGCCGAGCAGGATGTCAGCCCGGAAAAAATGTCGAAGCTGATAACCCATCTGGTTCAGGAAGCGCCGGCAAAGGAAACCGCGGCGCTGGCAGGCGAGATACTTGACAGAAAAATCACCATACCAAAGGGCTTTGAAAAAAGTTCCGGGGAGGCGCTGGAGGCCGAAAAGAGCACCTTCGGCTATATTTTCGTCAACAGTTTCCTGCCGGTGCTGCGTATGGTTCTGGTTATCGGCGTTTTGACGTTCTCGATTTTTTACCTTGCCTTTACGTTCGTTTTCACGCCGCTTCGCGCGGAAAGAATCTACCGCCGGGGTTACGAACTTATACACGCCGGGGATTTCCAGCGGGCGAATGAACGTTTTGCCGAAGCGTTCAATATACACCGCAACAGAAACTGGTTCTACAGATACGCGGAGGCGTTCCTCTACCACTGGCAGTTGACACTTGCCGAACAGAAATACGAAATGCTCCTGCGCTATTTCCCGCGCGACAGAAGGGGCGTTCTGGACTTTGCCGCCATGCAGACAAACTACCGGCGGAACTATGCCAGGGCGGACCAGCTTCTTCGCCGTGAAATTTTGGACTTCAACCCGAACGATTTTGACGCGCTGTTGGCGGCGGGACAAAACAGCCTTGCGTGGGCAGAGGAAGACCCCTCGCAGTTCGATTCCGCGCGAATTTCCTTCGCCAGATTGTTGGAGGTTCACGGTTGGGAACCCGTGGTTGTGGAATGGATGATGAAGTACTTTATCCGGACGGACAACCTTGGGCAGGTTCTTCATCTTAGGGACTGGTTCGACGCGCATCCACGGCGGACCATGCAGGCCACAACGCTTTCCGAACTGGGCGGTTACCTCCTGGACAAGCAGTTCGAGGATGTCTGGGGCGTTCCGAACGAGTTTCTCGGGCAGATTAGGGGGGTTCCGGACATATTACGGGAGGCCATGGAACTGGATCCGTCCCTGCCGGAGCCGTTCTACCATCTGTCCCGGTTCTACCGCAGCCTTGGTCAGCGCGATCGGGAAAGGGTTTCGCTGGAATACGCGATTCGCGCCTTCGACAACGTTCGCGACGAATCCGTCCGCCGCCGGCGCTATCGCGTTGACGCGCACCAGCGTTACGCGGACGTTTTGATCAACGACAGGGAGTTCATGGCGGCCGAAAGGCAACTGCTAAGGGGTGTTACCCTGTACGAGGACGGTATGACGCGGCGGTGGCTGGCTCCTTCGCCGGAGTTCGGCAGGCTCTTTGCGGGGCTTGGCGACCTTGAGTTTTTTGTCAAAACCGGCGACATGGAGGCCGCGCTGAACCACTATCGCAGGGCGGCTCATCTGGGATGGGCGCCTCCGGAAATGCGTTTCCGGATGGGGGCGGCCTACTACAACCTTGAAAACTGGGGCAACGCGCTGGAGCACTTCTTTATTGCCTCCAGGGACTTGCCGCAAAACCGGCGTGTTTTGTTCGCGCTGGGGAACGCCGCGCTCAAGCGGGGCGATTTCCATGCCGCGCAGGGTTTCTACGGCCGTCTTCTGGACATGCTGGAAAACCAGCGTTCCAGGTTGCCGATACTCCTGCCGAACGACAGACCGGAGTATCTTGAACTTGCCGAGCGCCTGATGATGGCTCGCAACAACGCCGGCGTGGCAAGCGAAATGCTGTCCGTCCAGACCGGAGACCTAAGCCACAGGCATCGCGCGATGGCTCTCTACTCCGAGGCGCAGCGGGCCTGGGACGCGCGCCACCGCGATCCCGCCACGATGATTCGCTCCGGCGGTGTTCCGTTGCCCCATCTCAATATGCGGAACGCGCTTCATCCGCAACCGGGGTTTGAACCGCAGATATTTATCCGCATTGACATGGACGCGGACGAAAATTCGCCCTGGGAAAGACTCGCGCCGCAGCAAACTACGTGGTAGCTTGGGGTGGTTTTTGGAAAACTGGATTTTCTAAAAATTACTCCTGGCCCGGAGTTGGCGTTGTGCGCCTGACCGCAGGCCAGGGGGAAAATCTCTGTTGACATATTGCCTGTTTGTGACTAATATTATAGTATGACAGATAGTGAATTCCTTAGCGATGCGGACTTTGATAGGTATCGTGATTTTATTTACCAGGAAAGCGGTATTACCTTCACAACGGCAAACCGGTCCATTCTGGAAAGCAGGCTGAAAGAGCAGCTTCGCACCAAGGGAATCGATTCCGTTAAAACCTATTATTCGTCAATCATCACCGACAAAGAGGAGCTGAAAGGTTTTCTCGACTCGATAACCACTAATCTGACTAGGTTTTTCAGGAATCAGCCCCATTTTGACGCTTTGGAAAAATTCGTAATTCCGGAGCTTGTCAACAACATCAAGAAAGGCGGCTCCGGCAATGCCATCAGGATATGGAGCGCGGGCTGTTCCACCGGAGAGGAACCTTACACCATAGCCATGCTGCTTAGCGAAGTACTGCCGCCGTCCTGGAGGTTTGACATTCTGGCCAGCGACATTAGCCTAAAGTGTCTTATGACCGCAAAGGAAGGCCTTTATTCTGAAAGCAAAATTGACGGCATTCCTCCCGCCTATCTTTCAAAGTACTTTGACAAGGTTGCGGGAGGATACAAGATTCGCCCCGAGATTCAGTCAAAAGTTAAATTCGACTACCATAACCTAAAGCACGATTCCGGCCAGCGCGGCTTGGACGTGGTGTTCTGCCGAAACGTGATTATCTATTTTGACGAGGTTGCCCAGGCGGCGGTTATCAACCGTTTCTGGGACGCCATGGCTTCAAAGTCGTTTCTGTTTATTGGTCATTCGGAGTCCCTGTTTGGAATGAACACGAAGTTTGAATTCCTGAAAACCGAATGGGCTACGTTGTACCGAAAGTCAACTTAAAGGTTGTAACGCAACTCGTCTGTAAACGGAGGATGTTATGTCTGATGAAATTTCTGTCTTGATAGTTGACGATTCCGCGCTCATGCGAAACCTTATTGGGCGCATGATAGAAGACACTCCGGGTCTTTCGATCGCCGACAAGGCGATGAACGGCAGATTCGCCATGGACAAGCTGCTGCGGGGAATAAACGCCGACATTATAGTCCTGGACATGGAAATGCCGGAAATGAACGGCATAGAATTTTTAAAGGAGCGGAAAAGCCGCGACATAAAAATTCCGGTTGTGATTCTGTCGTCCATTGCCCGCCGGGGGGCGGAAATTACCATGGACGCTTTGGCCTTGGGGGCCAGCGACTTTATACAGAAGCCGTCCGGTTCGGAATCGGAGGACATACACCTTGTTAAGGACACCCTTGTGGGGATGTTGCTTGGTTACGGCAACGCTTACCGCAAGGCGCAGGGCAAAAAGATTCTTCCGCCGGTGCCGGAGCCCGTTGCCGCAAAAAAACCTTCGGAGCCGGCGAAACGTCCGCAGGATATTGTCGCCCACCTGATGACCGCTCCGCAGGTGCAGCCCGCGAAAGCGCCCGCGCAGCGTCGCCAGCCCGGCAAAACCGAGATTATCGCCATAGGCATAAGCACCGGCGGCCCGGACGCGCTTCGCGCGGTGTTCTCCCAGATTGACCCCGATCTTAAAATACCGATTGTGGTGGTTCAGCACATGCCCATCGGGTTTACCAACGAATTCGCGAAAAGCCTTGACCGTATTTGTCCCCTGGACGTGAAGGAAGCGGAGGACGGAGACATCGTACAGCCGGGCAGGGTTTTAATCGCCCAGGGGAACTGGCACATGGAAGTGGAAAAAAAGGGCTTCAACGCCAAGGTCCGGCTTTCCGACACGCCGCTTGTTTCGGGCCACCGCCCGTCGGCGGACGTTCTGTTTGCGTCCGTTGCCATGACCTACCAGAACCACGCCCTTGGGGTTATCATGACCGGAATGGGCCGCGACGGCGCACAGCAGCTTGGCACGATTTACAAGGAGGGCGGCATGACCCTGGGGCAGGACGAGGACAGTTCCGTCGTCTACGGTATGCCCCGCGTCGCCTACGAAATGGGGCACGTCATGGAGCAGATTCCGCTTAAGAAAATGGCCCGGCGTATCTGCGACATAGCCAAGGCTCCCCGGTAGGGTAGGGGGCCGGCCCGGGCCCGTAAAAACCCCCGCCGAGCCCCCGGTTTTACGCCGTTGGCCGCCGGGCCAAACTTTGCGCGGTTGCGGTTTTTCCCCGGGGGAACCGGTCAGCGTTTTTTGGTCTGCCAGCGATTGTCCACGCGTTCGAAGCGCTCGGACGGCAGTGTGGTCAAACGCCCTTCCGCGTCGCTCATTTTTACCTGGCCAGTAACCATGTTCACTTCGGTAACCGTCCAGGTTTCGTTTTCGTAATTTACGCGCGACCCCACCTGCGGGACAAGGCGCACCTGTTCGCTGTAGAAGTTGTGCTCGTATGAAAGACAACACAGCAGTCTTCCGCAGGGGCCGGAAATCTTCATGGAGTTAAACGACAGGTTCTGGTCCTTCGCCATTTTAATGGACACCGGTTTCAGCTTGTCGGAAACGGTGTTGCAGCAGTAGCCGCGCCCGCACACGCCAAGCCCGCAGATGATTCTGGCCTCGTCGCGTACCCCAATCTGGCGAAGCTCGATGCGGGTCCTGAAAACGCCCACCAGATCCTTGACCAGCTCCCGGAAATCGACCCGGTTTTCGGCGGTAAAGAAAAACAGAATCTTGGATTCCTCCAGCAGGAAATGGACGTGCACCAGTTTCATGTCAAGCCGGTGGGCTTTTATTTTTTCCTTGCAGATTTTGAAGGCGTCGTCTTCCAGCTCGCGGTTGCTTTCCGCCTTGGCGATGTCCTCCTCGGAGGCGGGGCGCTCTATGAACACAATGTCGGAAACGCCGTGTTTGCACCGCACCGGCCCTATAACCTGGGCAAGGTCCTTGCCGTAGCGGGTGGGAACTATGACCATGGAACCGGCGGCAAGGATGTTGCCCCTGTAAATGGCCAAAAAAGTTTCGTGGGAGTAGGAAAGCCGCAGACGGTAGATTGGCATGTCGGAGGCGATGCTCCCGCCCCCCTTGCTTACTATTACGCTGCTTTCCCGTTCCTCCGGTCTGTCCTCAAGAAGGGAAATGTCTTCGTCTTCGATATCGCTCATGTTCGTCCTTTCATTGCAACAAGTCTACCAAAAGTCCGGTGATTTCCTCAAGACGTGAAGCTATCTCAATCTGCTGTTTCTGGCTGGAAAGCAGCATGGCCGCCAGGGTTTCCAGTCTTTCGTCGATAACCTGAATTTTCGCGTAACTGTTTTGCTTCATGGCCTCCGGGGTTCCGCGCGGGCCTTTGTAGTTCGCCTTCAGAAACTTGGGAACGCCAGTTTCGCGGCCCACGTCGAAACCGTTTTTGACCACGTAGTGGACAAAATTCCGCACCGAGTTCTTGTAGCGCAGAATTTCGTCCGGAAAAGGCTTGCTCCGCAGGGTGTCCCCCGTGCTGCGAACCTCGTCCATAAGGAAATCCAGCGTTTCCTCGCACACCGGCAGACTCGAAACCAGTTCAAGCTCCCCGGCGGCGCTGTTTCTGATTTCGTCGAACAGGCGGGAAAACTCCGACTTGCCGGTTTTGTCGGCGCTTTTGCTTTTTTTTTCGTCCTTTATCTGGGAATACGCCAAGGGATTCACGAACAAAGCGGGATCGACGCTTACCTTGGCCATAAGTTACGCCTCGACGCTTCTCGAAAAAACGGGCAGCACCGATTTTATTCCCTGCGCGTCGCGGTATTCGCTGACGGCCCTGTCCCAGTCCGCCTCGTCGGGACATACCAGCACCTTGCCGTGGATAAGACAACCGTCGTCCGCCTGAATCCGGCGGGTGATTATGTCCCCCAGAACCAGCGCCGTGGAAAGAATCAACAGCGAGTCCCCGGCAATCACGTTGCCGCACACCACGCCGCCAACGGTAATCGCCGTTCCGGAAACGTTGCTTTTTATCCGCGCCCGCTCCCCGATTACGACCCTGCCGGCCGCGCTGACGTTCCCCGTAACGTTGCCGTCGATTCGGGTAAATCCCCCGGTTTCGATATCCCCTTTCATGGTGGTGTTGGGGCCTATAATCGTGTTGATGGAGAAATCTTTGTAGCGGGCGGAGGGCATTAGGCCAACCCTACCAACGCTGATCCCAGAAGGAGGAGCGGATTCTCATGTACTGGTAAGGATCAACGACGTCGGAGCCCACGATTATCTCGAAATGCAGATGCGGCCCGGTGGACATTCCGGTGTTGCCGATATGGCCTATTACGTCGCCCTGCTGTACCCGCTGTCCCAGTCTGACCCTGCTGGAAAGCAGGTGCGCGTATCTGGTGTAGTAACCGTGTCTGTGCCGAATGATAATGTAGTTGCCGTAGCCCACCGGATCGTTGTTCACGCTGACCACCTGCCCGTTGGCGGCGGCAACGACGGGATCGCCGGAACGTCCGGTGGAAATGTCGATCCCGTTGTGGATATAGAACTGCCCGGTAAAGGGGTGCCGGTTATGCCCGAAGTGCATCGTAATCCTTCCGCGACCGCCGTACACGGGCCATATGCTGGGAATGTCGGTAAGAATGCGCTGTTTGGAGCCAAGCAGATCGCCTATTTCCCTAATCGGTTCCGTTACGTTGGAAAGATAGGCGGTAAGCCGCCGGATGTCGTCAACCTCCCGCAGCATGCCCGCCGGCGTTTCCCGGACGTTGAAGAAGGCGCTAATGTCGCTCCCGCCGGTTTCGGGGGCCGCCGGACCGGAATCCGGGCCGATGGTAGACAGAACGCCGGAAAGAACGGCCTCGAAGTTCCTGGCCTCCCACATAAGGTTGGCCGCCTCGTCGCGAAGCTGGTCAAGGCTGGCCTGAACGTTGCTCAAACGCCCGTCCGTGCCCCTCAGGGCGAGTCTGGCCTCGTTGTAGTTCGCGCCGGACCAGAAAAAGGCGCCTACGGATCCGCCCACGACAAGGAGGAGGCAGAGTATCGACAGTATGTTTACGTGGAAATTATAGACCTTTTTTTCCGAATGCGGTACAAAAACCACCGTATAGCGGCGAACCAGAAAACGCCCGACCGCCCGCAGGGCTCCCCACATTCCGCGTCCCACCGCTCCGGAGGCGCTACTCATCTTTTGAACGACGCTGTCTTCCAGCCGTTTATAATTGTGAACCGAGGGCACTGTCCGCTCCTTTCCCATACATACGCTCACTATACCGGCAACCCCAAAAAGTGTCAAGCCCTTATTTTTCAAGTTGGCGGGAACCTGCCCGAACGTAATCGCGGCAGGGGCCGGTTTCGTTAAACCCCCGGCGTTTACCTAAAAGGGGCAAGTCCGAACGTCTGCAGCACTTCCTCTATTCTGTCGATGGTGCGCTGCTGTTCGGCGCTTTGCTCCCGCAGTTCCCTGATTGTGTTGTCGCGCGCGCTGATTTCCAGGTTGAGTCTGGCGATTTGCAGCTGATCCGCCGTGGCTATCGCGCCCCACTGCCCCGGCGAGTTCATGTTTTGCAGGGCGGTCATCTGCGAACTCAGAGCGTTGTTTGTCGTCTCCAGGCTGCTCACCCGCAGGTTCAGCGCGGCGTTTGCCTCCTCCAGGGAAACAACGGTGTTCCGGAGGCCGATAAGTTCCAGAGTGCCGGGTTCCCCTTCGCCCAGGGCGTTTATCGTGGTTTCCATGTCCTCTACGGTTCTTTCCAGCGCGGCCACTTCCTCCAGAAGCCGCCTTATCTCGCCGTCCGCCAGCGGCGTTCCGCCGGCCCGCATGGCGGCGTAAACCAGACGGTGTTCCTCCAGCAGAACCTCCAGAACGTCGACCGCCCGGGCGTAGATGTCCCTTCGCGCCTGTATCGCGCGAAGTCCTTGGAAAGCCGGGGTGTCCAGAAACTCCCGCAGCGTCGCAAGGGTTTGTTCCGCGTCGTCAAAGCGCGTTTCCGCAACCTGGCTGTGGACGTTCGCAAAAAAAGCGGCTATCTGGGCTTCCACCGCCGCGGCCTGAACCTGTTCGTGGGCAAGCCGGGCCAGTTCGTCGCGGGCCTCGTCCGGTTCGGCGTCCGCGTCGCCGACGAACTCGCGGGTGCGCTCGTCAAGCATGGCCTGAACCCTTGCCTCCTGCGATCTGGCGTATTCCAGTATGTGGGAACGCTCCTCCCGCGCCGACGACAGCGCCGCGAAGCGTTCCTCCTGCATTGCCATAAGCTGATCCTGTAAAAGCCGCTGTTCCGGGGTAAGCGCGCCGCCAATGGCAAGCAGCCCGCTAAGCTGCGCCTCTATGTCGTTCAGCGACATCAGAATCATGTAAATCTCGTGATCCTTTTCCGCCAAAAGCCTGCCGGTCTGCCGGCGGATGTACTCGATAAGCTCCCGTTCCATGGTGCTGAACACCCTGGTCCCCTCGCGGGCCTGCACGTCGGCCGCGGACTGGAACGAGTAAAGCGCGAAAAAGCCGCCGGCAAGCAGCGTTGCGGCAAAAACGTTGACCAGAACCGGAAAAAGCCCGCCGTTTTTCCTCGCGTTGAGGCGTTTGGTTAAGGCTTCCCCGGTTTCCGCGCCGGAGGAAAGCGCCTGGCGGTTTTTTTCGGCGATGCCGTCAATCTGGACGAGTATTTCCCGCTGTTCCTCCTCGGAGATTCCGGAAACGGCGTCCAACGCCGCGTCGCGGCTTTCACCGGCGGCACCGCGCCCCGGGCTCTCGTTACGCGTCGTTGCGGTTGCGGCCGCCGTCGCGGCGTTGTCCTTTTCCGTCGTAGCCATTACGCTTCCGTTCCCCGTCCTGCCGAATTCCTAATCCCGGGCCTGAATCTGTTCCTGCAGCGACGTTACAACCCTTTGAAGTTCCGCCAGGGCGGGCCCGAGCTGCGTTACCGGCACCACCTGCAGTCCCTGCACTTCCGCGGCGATCGACTCCAGGGCGCTGACGCTTTGGGTGCGAACCGTGTCGCGTTCCCCCTGCAGCGTGGAAATGGTGCCGTCCCGCGCGGCAACCTGCTGGTTAAGCGTCGAGTTTTCCGTCTGAAGCCTGGACACGTCCTGCCGAAGATTCGTAACGGTCTGCCGTTCCGTGTTCAGGGTTCCCTGCAGGCCGGCCTGCTGCGTAATCAGATTGCCGACCTCCGTGTTAAGGTTGTTTATCCGCGTGTCCATGTCCGCGACGGAACCCTCAAGCTGGGTGTTGCGGGTTTGAAGCTGGGCGATAACCTGAGCCGCCCCCTCGTCCCCGGCGACAAGCCCCACTATTTTGTCGTCCCGCAGGGCAATCTCCTCCTCGAGCCGCCCTATTTCCTGCATAAGCCTGTTTTCCGCGTCCCGGTCCGCCGGCAGTTCTCCGGCGACCATCGCGGCGTGGGCCGCGCGGGCCTCCTCCAGCAGCGTTTCCAGCGAGCCGGTCGCCTGGACGTAAAGCTCCCTGCGTTCCTGAATCGCGCGAAGCCCGATAAACGCCGGCAGGTTAAGAACGTCCCACAGCGATCCTATGGCTTCCTCCGCCTCCCCAAAGCGGTTTTCGGTAACGAGCGTGTTTACGGTTGCAAAAAGACCGGCGATCTGGGCCTCCACCGCCGCCGCCTGCGTCCGTTCGGAGTAAAGCTGCGCCAGCTCGGCGCGGGCGGCGCTGAGTTCGTCCGCGTGCCGGGCCGTAACCGCGACAAGCTCCCGTTCGCGGGCCTCAAGCTGCGCCTGGAGCGCCGACTCCCTGGAACGGGCGTAGTCCAGAATGCGGGAACGCTCCTCCCGCGTCCGGGCCAGAGTCAGGCGAAGTTCCTCCTGCTGGGCCCTAAGATCCTCCTGAACGGCAAGCTGTTCCATGGTAAGAACCTCGCTGCCGGCAAGAAGCGCCCGCAGTTGGGCCTCCAGAGCGTCCAGCGACGAAAGGATGGCGCTTATCTCCATGTCCTTCGCCTCCAGAAGTTCTCCGGTTTTCAGGCGAATCTCCTCTATGCGTCTGGCGGTTTCCCGGCGGATTTCCTCTATAAGGACGCGCTGTCCGGAGTCGAACACCCAGGTACCCTCCCGGGCCTGCACGTCCGCCGTGCTTTGGAACATGTGAAGCACCAAAAAGCCCCCGGCAAGCGCCGCTATGGCCGCGACGTTCACCATGACGGGCAAAAAACCGCCGTTCTTTCTGGCCTTGAAACGTTTTTTGGAACCGGCCCCGGTTTCCGTTCCGGAGGACAGCGACTTCCGGTTTTTTTCGGCTATGCCGTTTATCTGCACCAGAATTTCCCGCTGTTCGTCCTCCGAGATTCCGGAAGAGGCGTCTATGACTATTTCGGGGTTTCCGGGAACCCCGGTTGCGGCATCCCCGCCGTCGCGCGCCCCGGCAATCCCCGCCGGGCCGTCCTTCCTATTTGTCCTTGCCATTTTTCCCCCTTGCGGCATCCGCCCTGGACACGACTTTGTTCGCCAGCCTGATTCCGCCGGCTTTCAGTCCCCGCACGCCGTACTTCTGGGCCTTGAAATCCTCCGCAAGCACTTTGAGCCGAGGTTTGGGGACGTATTTTAGGGTGAACGTGAACTTGGGCCTGGTGTCGACGTGCAAAATCTTCGCCCCGTCGGGCACAAGAAAATACTCCTTGTTCATAATCCAGCCCTCTATGACGCAGCGTTTTATGCAGGCAAAGCCCGTTTCCGCTTCCTTGTAGATGACGGTAAAAACCGTTTTGGACAGAACCTCCTTGTCCGCCACGGCAATCCACCAGGCATCCGCCCCTATAAACAATTTATCGGGAAGATCGGTTACCGAATACATACCGTTGTTCCGGATTGTTATGATGCGGTCGAAAGGCGAAACGTCGTCGATTTTGTCGCCGGTTACGTTCGTTCCAAGGTACCCCGTTTTTTTGTCGTACTTGAGTTCCACGTCCCGCTTTACGACTTCCTTCACGTCCACCTTGTCGAACGCGCCCACCTGCGTTTTTCTGGCCCCGCGCCCTATTTCCTCGTTGGCCTGTATCTTGGCGATAATCCCCTTCAGGAAACCGGTCGAGTACGCGACTATGTTTTTAAGGTGCCCGTTTATTTCCTTGACGCGGGCCTTTATCTGGTCCATTTCGTCGCGGGCCTTGTTTATGTCGTAGAGCGATATTCTGCGGATGGGAATGCGCAGCAGGTGTTCCACGTCGTCGCCGCTTACGCCGCGCGGTCCCACTTCCTTCATGAACGGCCCGAAACCGTTGACCACCGCGTCCTGAACGCCTTTGGCGCTCTTCATCTTTTCGATGCCCTTGTAGATGCGTTCCTCGATGAAAATCCGTTCCAGGGTGCGCAGGTGCAGTTTGTTCAGCAGTTCCTTTTTTTCCAGTTCCAGTTCCCTGGTCAGGATTTTGACGAGCTGTTTCGCGTGGTGCCGTATTACATCGGTAACGGTCATGATCGCCGGAAGGCCGTCCCGTATTACCAGCAGGTTCACCGAAATGGACTGTTCGCATTCGGTGAAGGCGAACAGCGCGTCTACGGTTTCCTCCGCGTACACGCCCCTTGCCAGCTTGACTTCTATTTCCACTTTGTCCGTGGTAAAGTCGCTGATTCCCTGGATTTTGATTCTGCCGGCCTTTGCCGCGGTTTCCACGCTGTTTATGAGGCTTTCCGTGGTGGAGCCGAAGGGCAGTTCCGTTATGAGTATGCGTTTGGGGTCGGACGTGTCCAGTTTCGCCCGCACAAGCACTTTCCCCACGCCGTCGCGGTAGTCGGAAACGTCCACCAGGCCGCCGGTGGGGAAATCCGGATACAGTTCGAACCTTTTGCCGGAAAGACAGGCGATTTCGGCCTCCAGAACCTCCACCGCGTTGTGGGGCAGAATTCTGGTGGACATTCCCACCGCTATGCCCTCCGCGCCCATTACCAGAATCGCGGGGATTTTGGCGGGGAAAAGCACCGGTTCCCGGTTTCTCCCGTCGTAGGAATCCGCCCATTCGGTAAGTTTGGGGTTGTGGAAAACGTCTTTCGCAAGGGGGCTGGCCTTGCACTCGATGTACCTTGGGGCCGACGCGTTGTCGCCGGTATAGATGTTGCCGAAGTTCCCCTGCCTGTCTATGAACAGTTCCTTGTTCGCGATTACCACCAGGGCCGGGCCTATGGAGGCCTCGCCGTGGGGGTGGTACTTCATGCACTCGCCCACCACGTTTGCCACTTTGTGGAATTTCCCGTCGTCCTTCTCGAAAAGGGTGTGCAGGATTCGCCTTTGAACCGGTTTCAGCCCGTCCTCAAGGTCCGGTATTGCCCTGTCCTTGATAACGTAGGACGCGTATTCCAGAAAATTCCGGTCGAAGAGGTTTTTTATGTAAGCCACGGGTATAGTTTACCGGTTTTTCGGGCGGCAAACAACAGTCCGGAGCGGGGTGGGGGAGCGTTCCGCGCCGCCGGAAACACGGAGGCTTGGGGATGGCATACAGCCGGGGCTACCCTTAATTCAAATCTAGTTTCGGATTCGTTCACCCACCTGTCGTCATAGCTGTACTACTACCGCCATTACCCCCACGAAAATCACCAGAGCTCCTCCCAGTACTCCCAAAACTGCTTGCACGGTATGACGCCTAGGCGTAGGCGTGATCTCCGCCGGTTGGGGTGGCGGGAGTGCAGGTTGCGGTGCTACCACAGTAACAGCTGTCTCACACCACATTCTCATTTCGCCCCAAATGATACGCTGGATAACACCGCCTGCTGTGCGCAGATCGTTGTCTGCCGGAAAACCCAATTGTCTCCTGATGTTCCATCTTGCCTCCTCCGGACCGCTAACACCATGCGCCGTAAGCGTAATCCATTCCTGTGTCCCAATGATCACCTCTGAAGCTTCATCACGTACTTCTGTATAAAACATCCGCTCAAAGGTTGTCGCATTCACTATTTGGACATTAACTGGCTTATTAAGGCGAAGCCTGTTGCGGTTTAATACCGCGCCCCTTGGGGCGGTTCATGCTGGGGGTGCGGGAGATTTGTTCCCCCGCATACGCAAACACTTCAAGGTTTGATCTTTGGATACCGCAGAGCTCTGCTCTGCGGAGGTTCATTCAAGAATGGCCCCCATGCCGTAAAAACACCCGATATAAACCTTTTGCGCTTTTCCCCTGCGGAACAAAACAAACCTAAAAAACAAAATCCCGGACACGAACCAAAGCATTCCGGCCAAATTGTACTTCACTATACCGGACAAGAATGACGGCGGCAGTTGTATGATTGCATTCCCGGCGAATTCCGGCCTTGGTACCCACGCAAAGAGAACCAGGCTGTTTAAATCCCGAAAGAGAAGGTATACGAACATACCCATGATTAGGAACATGGGCGATAACAGAGCGTAGGCTATTCTAACTTTTTCCATTTGGCCCCCGTAAATTGTCCTTTCCAAAGGTGCCCACAATCCAAGGAAATCTCATATCGGATTTCTCCACTAAATCAATAAATGCACCTCAAACTATGCATTTTTTGCCGCTCCACAAATTTTCTGATCGCGTACAACGTTCTAGGTAACTGACGTTTTGCGGTTGCGAATAAGGGCTTGCGAAGCAAGACCAGCAACCACAAAATGTGGTGGAGCGAAACCGCACAAAGGGCGCTAGCCCGACTGCGGTTTTGCGGAACCTAGCCGCCGTAAGGCGGCGTACAGTTATCGTTTGTTATGTGCAGTATGGGCGTACCCATATGTTTTCTCGCTTCCAAAACTCTGTTACCTATCCAATTGTTCCCACGCCGACTTTGCGTTGTACAGATTTTTGATATTGAAGAATCCCATACGTTATTGCCAAATTTACGGGCATAGCTATGATCATTCCCCAAACATCCGAAATGTCGCCAAATATAAATACATTTCTCTCGAAAAATAGGAGTACGGCAACACAAACAGCTATACCTATTGCGTATTTGGTAAATCTAGCCCGCTTCCAGTCAAATATTATTTCAATACAGAACCAGCAAGAAAGAGATAATCCCAAATGTAATCAAGGAGAAAGCAAAACCAATTTCCACCAAGTAGAAAATGCCCAACCCGATAAGGGCAAGTCCATACCCCAATAAGCCAAGCCACAGCCAGAATGTCGTGAAGCCGTGCCTTATTTTTTTGTCCGGCTTGGAGACCCTCGGTGATGCATCCGCATTGAAAACCGATTTTAATTTGGGTACCTCGTCAATTTTGCGCCAAACGTCGGTACCCTCGCGGCAAACCCAATAGGCTAATGTAACCCTGCCCGTTTTTATCATTTCAGCTAGTTGTCCAAGACTGTACGGCCCCGATTGCTGATTATCGATACTGATCAGGTACCCTACACGACAAACGCATGAAAATTCTACCATGCGTTTTTTAGCTTACCTCATGCCTTTTTTATACCCAAATGACCCCACTGCAATGGCAAAATCAGGTTGTATCGCTATTTCAGACATGGAAATCCCGTTGGGGCACTACCGTAGCCATGCAAAACGATTGGTACTCTGTGGATAAGGTGCCTGATCTACGGTGTCTTTGTTGTTCATGCGTTTGTCG
>Ga0209755_10002378_pt1 | contig 26019 bp, 30 predicted proteins | sample TergutCo191P1_FD_187301 | JGI IMG/M metagenome (GOLD analysis project Ga0209755, IMG submission 187301) | Cornitermes sp. P1 segment gut microbial communities from Petit-Saut dam, French Guiana - Co191P1 (SPAdes) (version 2) | ecosystem: Host-associated > Arthropoda: Insects > Digestive system...
TTTGTAACCGCTGATGGTAAGAAAGAGCGGGTTTCTGTGCAGGTTGGGGTACGGTAACAGGGTGAAGATGGGGATTGGGCTACCGTATCACGGGAATTGAAATGAGGTGTGGTACGGTAGATTTTATGTTATAAATTAACTTTAACTAAACTAATATTTGGAGAGTATTATTATGAAAAATACTAAATTGTTACTGTTTGCGCTTGTTGTGCTGGCGTTTGTGGTTGTTAGTTGTGAGGGGAAAGAGCCAACGAGTCCGGGAGACAAAAATACACTATTTAATACAAGGTGGAAACTTGTGGGTTTCTTTGATGTTGGAAATGGCAAGATTGAAAATGTTGTGCTCAGGGATTGTGAAGATTGTTATACGCTTGACTTTTGGAAAGATACTACTATTACAGAAATGGGCAAAGAATATTGGATGTGTACAGGCAGGCTAATAACAATTAGATTTTCTGGTAGTTATATCGCTGATTATGCACATTCAACCATTTATTTCCATCAGATAGTCAGGGCACATATAGAAGAACCGTATGACGGTGATAAGTATGGAAACGCATTGGAAGTTATTCAAGAATTTGAATTAAATGAATCTGAACTAAAACTATATTACAATAACAAAAAGAGTTATTTATTGTTTAGAGGGAGGCAATAATGAGAAATAAAATAGTTTTACTTATGATACTGGTTTTGATGTCATTGTCGATGGAATTATTTTCTCAAACATTGTGTGGCAATCCGGTTATAGTAAATGACTCGCTATTTGCTAATCAGGCATATAGAAGGGGACTTGATTTACTTGATGCTGGGTGCGCGTGGTCTATCACAACAGGGCATAGTGATATCATTGTTGGTGTTATTGATGAAGAGTTTAATACGATACATGAAGATTTAAATGATAAATTTATTGGCGTAGATGGCAGTAGTTTTTACCGTCCGAATATATATCATGGTACGTCAGTATCAAGCTGTGTGGCTGCCGCGACAAATAACAATAAAGGTATTGCTAGCATAGGCTACAATACTAGAGTCAAGGGGTATCGTGCAGGTAGTGGGCTATATGATGTCAGGGAATTTTGGCCTGCGCTGGAAAAAGCGTATCAGGATGGCGTTAAAATCATTAACGTGAGTTATGCAGGGATGAATGCTATGAATTTACAATCTCTTCGAAGAATGCTTAATAATGGCCTTGTTTTAGTTGTTTCAGCCGGAAATACTGTTACTAGTACTAGTCATTCTGCGTATGCTAATATTCCAGGAGTAATCAATGTTAGCGGAGTCAATCCAAATGATAGTGCTGGGCCTACCAATCACGCCCGTAATCAATGGGTAGATGTCTGTGCATTATCTGAAAGTGTGGCGGTTTGTACGCTTGGAAATAGATATAGATTAGCTGCCGGAACATCTTATGCTGCTCCCCAAGTCGCTGGTGTGGCAGCGCTGATGCGCTCTGTAAATCCCGGTCTTTCATCATCAGATATTGAAAACATAATTAAACAAACAACAGATCCCATTAAAGATGCGGGTCAATATCCGGGATTGGTTGGAACAGGACGTGTTAATGCCTACAAAGCAGTAAAAGCAGCACTTTGCGCCCCATCGTCATCATCGTCAACACCAAAAGTATATTCAAAAACCTTGACTGCGGCAGATAAATATGAAGCTGTGGGAAGCAATATATTGCATGTATCTAATACAACTGTAAAGAGTAACGCCAAGCTCGCCTTAAATGCTTGCAGTAAAATAACCATAACAGCCCCTTTCACGGTAGAGCAGGGAGCCTCACTTGATGTAAGAGTAGGCCCATAATAGCGCCAGTTGGCCCGTGTAAAAGGAAAGGGGTTGCGGTGTTGGTGAGAGTTCGGCAGTAGGGTAAAGATGGTGATTTGACTACCGTATCACGGGAATTGAAATGAGGTGTGGTACGGTAGATTTTATGTTATAAATTAACTTTAACTAATATTAAGGAAGATAAAGATGGAAAAGATGATTTTTTTATTGTGTGCGCTTGCGGTGCTGGCGTTTACGGTGATAAGTTGCGACGGTAATAGTGCTAAAACAGTGGAGGTGCCGCCTGTGTTTGAACTCCCGGAGACGTCATACCCGTTGGGAGGTACGAGTTGGAAATTAGCCGCTATTGTTGATGCGGAGAACGGTATGAGCAGGATACCGGATGATGTGCGTGGTGCGCGTTATACACTCACATTTAATGAGGATGGTGGGTTATCAGGTTCTAGCTCCATAAACAGTATTTTTGGAAGTTATAGTGTTGATTATGGTGCTGGTACCTTGTTTTTGAATCTGTGGAGTACGGATAAGTGCTGCGAGTCGGATGATGGGGAATTATATCTTGACGTTCTTTCCGGTCTTTTCGGTAGGATATATACGGGAAGACCTCTTAATTTTAAGCAATATCCGCAGGAATTGCGCATATATTATAATGATGATAAAGAATATTTTAAATTTAACAAAATAGAAGGAGATGGCAATGAATATTAAAAAAGTAGATTTTATATTGTAACTTTAACTAATATTAAGGAAGATAAAGATGAAAAATACGAAATTGTTACTGTTTGCGCTCGCTGTACTGGCGTTTACGGCGGTAAATTGCGGCAATAACGGTGCCAATACAAAGGAGATGTCGCATCCGTTGATAGGTAGTTGGAAATTAATTGAAGTTTCGATTACGAAAAATTATGAGTCCTCGGAAACGGAAACGGTTGGTTATTCGGAAAGAAATATTGTTTATAAATTTCAGGAAAACGGTAAATTAATTGTTTCCGGCGAGGTTGGTGATATATTTATATTTGACGATTTTAAAGAAGGCGAACATTCTTATGCTTATAGCGAGCTGTATATGTGTCCAACGTGTATGCCCGGGCCCAATTTGGCGGTCGACAGGTTTCCTTTCGAATGGGCATATGATTGGCTTTATTACCTTCTTTTTAATGATGATGGGACGATGGTGATACATCGTGGTGCGGATATAGAAGGAGATTATTATAGTTGTGGTAAGACGTTTATCAAATTATCAAATTAATGGAAAGAGTTGCGGTGTTGGTGAGTATTCGGTAAATTTGGCGGTTAGTCTACCGTATCACTGGGATGGGAAAGACGTGGTACGGTAGATTTTATGTTGTAACTTTAACTGGTACCAGAAGAGTACTACAATATGAAAAGGAGGCCAGTATATGGCTAAGTTAGTCAAAAGTGCATTTAAGTATATGTTTTTCGGTATACTCACGGCAACAATTGCTGTTGTGGGATTGGTTGTAGGATGTTCGGACAGCAATCCCGCCGGCAAGGCCAATAATACTGGTGGGGATAAAATGGTTTTCCACTATGACCAATTATTGGTCAAAACGAGTTGGATACGCGTGGAAGAAACTGCTGTGAGTATGTGGTCTTTTGAGTACGCCGGTAGTGACATGAGCTGGGTAGGGTATGGTAATCCCATTATCGCAACGGCTATTGCAACATATACAAACGGTGAAGATACCCAAACGTACCGTTGGAGTACATGCCGTTTGCTTGACGTACTGTACCTTGAGGAGAGAAGTACTTACAGTTATAGCAGACACGAGTATACTGTTTTTGGAAACTTCCTGACCATTGATGGCGTAACATATACTAAAGTTGCTGGTAACAATGAAATAACATTAAGCGGTACCAGTTGGAAATTAGACCTCATTGTTGATAATGAAACCGGTATGCATAGGGAGCCGGATTATGGTGTGAATAGGTATGTGGATGGTGCCTATACACTCACATTTGCGTATGACGGAAAGGTATCAGGCAGTAGTATGTTGAACATAATACAGGGAGACTATATTGCTGATTATGATGCTGGTACCTTGTTTTTGGATACGTATAGTACGGATATGTGCTGTGAGCAGGGGGATGGGGAATTATATCTTGACGTTCTTTCCGGTGGGATACTTACGGAAAGACCTTTTAAATTTAAGCAATATCCGCAGGAATTGCGCATATATTATAATGATGATAAAGAATATTTTAAATTTAACAAAATAGAAGGAGGGGCCAAGGAAGAATGTCTTGGCGATTCCTGTAGAGAGGCAGAGATTTGGACACCGATGGATATTCCGGTGGAGGTGATGAAGATATTAGATAATTATATAAGTGATTCGGCTGCCGAGAGTGGGCCTTTGCAAGCCCAAAAATTTGGTTTTTTGAGTGAACAGGTGCAAATTAGTGACTTAGTAGTTGGGAAACCGATTCCTGAGTATATGTTCAAGCATACTTTTCTTAGCGCTTATCCTGACACCATCCCATTTTATGAGATTATTGAACCTGCCGATGAGTGGTATGTGCCGATATTGGCTCACGGTATGCCACAGTATGAATTAGGCTTAAAGAAGTCAAGAAGCGGGGAATGGGGTATTTTTATGGTAAGTACGCTTCCTCGCGGTGGTGACGATAAGTGGAATCTGTTATCTGAATTTTATCCGGCATCAACGGGAATAAATCCGATATATTTTACATTTGGCAAGGAAAGATATCTCTATTTTCCGCAACTTGGTTCAAGGAAAATATATTATCTAAAATACGGATTTGTAGAAGGAGATGCGCTGACAATGGTATTATCAGGTGCCATTGATACGCTTGATGACAGCAGGAAACTCATGGAGTATTGGAAAGCGCAAGGGATTGATGAGGTCGGGCGCCGTTTCACAGATGAAGAATGGTGTGAACTCACAGGTCGCTGCGAAGATGAAGAATGGTGTGAAGTTACCGGTATATGCGGAGGTCACAAATGAGAACGGTAGTTTTACTAAAGAAGATAAAGATGAAAAAGGCGATTTTTTTGTTGTGTTCGCTTGTGGTACTGGTGTTTACGGTAATAAATTGCAATACTGGTGTGTCGCTTGATAAAGGCGATGGTAAATTATTTAATACAAGGTGGAAACTTGTGGGTTTCTTTGATGTTGAAAAGAATGAATTTAGCGAACTTGAGGTCAAAAATTGTGTGCATTGCTATATACTTAATTTTCAACAAGATAGTACAGTTGTTGAAAATGATAAGAGATATTGGGTATCTTGGGGGAAATTGGAGACCGTTAGTTTTGGAGCATATTATATCGTAGATTATATACGTTCAACAATTATTTTTGAACTAATAGCTAGACATGCATCTGAGGATACTTATGACGGAGAAAAATACTATGAAGCGCTGGTAGATGTTCGAACATTTGAGCGAAATGGTGACGAATTAAAATTATATTATAACGATGGGAAAAACTATTTATTATTTGGAAAGAGGCAATAATGAGAAATAAATTTATTTTTACGATAATGATTTTAGTTAGGAGGGTGTTATTATGAAAAATACGAAATTGTTACTGTTTGCGCTCGCGGTACTGGCGTTTGTTGGTTGTGATGGTAAAGAGCCAGTAAGGCCGGAGGAGGGGAAGAAACCACCGGTAGGTATTTTATGGGAGCTTGTAGGTTTTTTTGATGTTGAGAAAAATGAGCTTATAGAGGCGGATCGCCAATTTCTGAATGAATCTAATGGCGAAATGTACTCTAGGTATTGTGAAACATTTAGTTGTTATCTCGTTGAATTTTATGGTAATCGTTTTTATCAAGGCAGCCATTCCGAGCGTTATCCTATGTTTGCAGGGAAGATGGTAAGAGGTGGCTTTAGAGGTGGTTATGTTATAGACTATGCAAAATCAACGATTAAGATAACAGTGTCTAATAGAGACCTGGTAGAGGATTTTGATGATGCAGAAAAATACTTATCGCATTTGAAGCGTATTCAGGCGTTTGAATTAAAAGATAGCACCGAATTGAAGCTTTATTACAACGACCACATGAATTATTTGCTGTTCAGGTCACTGGGGGCAATTAATTATGAAAATTAAAATAATTTTAATTATGATGTTAATTTTAGCGTTTTTGTCGGTAGATTTTATATTATAACTTTAACTAATATTAAGGAAGATAAAGATGAAAAAGATGGTTTTTTTATTGTGTGCGCTCGCGGTGCTGGCGTTTACGGCGGTAAGCTGCAATGATAACGGAGTAAATACGTCGGAGGCACCGCAAGAAAGTAATCCGCTGGCGGGTACAAGTTGGGTATTAGTTGAATTTGTTGATGTTGAAAATGGTGAAAACCGGAAGCCCGACTATAATGTAGTTGGATGGGATGGGGACAGTGATACTTTGTATCAACTTTCATTCGTTGATGATACTTTAGCGATAGGTAACAAGACAGTTAATGGTTTTAGTGGAAAATATCTTGCTTGTTATACAAATAATTTATTAATGTTTCAACTTCGTACTACATTGAAGTGCTGTGATACTGATGATGGAGAGTTATATTATACTGTTTTAAATGGAATATTATTTGACGGTATGCTTCATTTTACCCTATACCCACAAGAACTGCATATATTTTATAACAACGGCAAAGAATATTTAAAATTTAAAAAAACAGGAGGATGGGACAATGAATATTAAAAAGGTAGATTTTATATTGTAACTTTAACTAATATTAAGGAAGATAAAAATGAAAAAGATGATTTTTTTATTGTGTGCGTTTGCAATGCTGGCATTTACGGTAATAAATTGCAATACTGGTGTATCGCCTGATAACGGTGAAGGTAAATTGTTTAATACAAAATGGAAACTTGTGGGTTTCTTTGATGGTGAGAAAAATGAATTTAGGGAGGTTGGAGCCGAAGATTGTGACGGGTGCTATACGCTTGAATTCGGACCGGATAATATGGTTACTGAATTTGGTGAAAAGTATTGGCAATGTCTTGGAAAGTATTATTCGATTGGATTTGTCGGTTATTATAGAGTAGATCATACACGTTTAACAATTAATTTTCGTGCTTTAATTAACCTTGGGATAGAGCAACCTTCGCCCACATCATACTACGCATCTGCTTTGTACGAAGCGCGCAGTTTTGAATTAAGCGACAGCGAATTAAAACTGTTCGGCATCAATGGTAATTATATCGTACTTAGAAGGATGATATAATGAGAAATAAATGGGTTTTAGTTATGATTCCGATATTAGCATTTTTGTCTGTATCACGGAGATGAGAAAGGCGTGATACGGTAGACTTTATATTATAACTTTAACTGGTATCAGGAGAGTATTATTATGAAAAATGCGAAATTGTTGCTGTGTACGCTTGCTGTGTTTGCGTTTATTGGTTGTGATGGTAAAGAGCCAGTGGGGCCGGGAGGAAAAAATACGTTGGCGGGGACGGAATGGAAACTTGTTGGGTTCTTTGATGTTGTACAAGGTGAACTTACAGAAATTATGGGTAAGGAGTGCGATGATTGTTATACGCTTAGGTTTTTTGTTCTTTCTGGAGAAGATTTGCCACAATGTAGGATAAAAACGACTGCTAACACAGGTACTGGTTCTTATCGCGCAGATTACAGTAACTCGACGATTGAGTTTGTTGATACACTATCTCGTACCGGGATGGAAGAACTCTATGAAGATGGTAAGTGGTACTACACGATTTTACACAGTGGTATTCGAACATTTGAATTTGAATTAAAAGATGTAGAACTAAAGTTGTATTACAACAATAAAAAGAATTATTTGTTGTTTAAAAGGAGGCAATAATGAGAAATAAATTTATTTTTACGATAATGATTTTAATTAGGAGGGTGTTATTATGAAAAATGGGAAATTGTTACAGTTTGCGCTTGCAGTGCTGGTGTTTACGGTAATAAATTGCAATAATGGCGTATCACCTGATAAAGGTGATGGTAAATTGTTTAATACAAAATGGAAACTTGTGGGTTTCTTTGATGTGGAAAAGGAAATGTTAGCTACGCCTGAAGTTAACGATTGCGAAAACTGCTATACACTTGAGTTTTCAGGTCAAAAAGATACACTTTTCTTATATGATAGTGGTTATTGGAGGTGTAGTGGGGAAATAATAACGCTTAATTTTGGCTGTTCTTATGCTGTAGACTATACCAGTTCAACCTTTAATTTTGGTGCAATAACCAGAGTTGCTGCGCAAGAGCTTCACGACGGGGAAGAATACAATATGATGTTATATAATGTTCAAGCATTTGAATTAAGTAATGACTCCTTGAAGTTATACTACAATGACAGAAAGAATTATTTGTTATTTAAAAGGAGGCAATAATGAGAAATAAATTTATTTTTACGATAATGATTTTAGTTAGGAAGGTGTTATTATGAAAAATGGAAAATTGTTACTGTTTGCGCTTGCTGTACTTGCGTTTACGGCGGTAAATTGCGGCAATAATAGTGTCAATACACAGGAGGTGTCGCATCCGTTGACAGGTAGCTGGAAATTAATGGAGCTATGGGTCAACAAAAATCATGAGTTGTATCTGTTAACTGATTATTCAGAAAAGAATATTATTTATGAATTTCGGGAAGATAATAAATTAGTTGTTTCCGGCGAGATTGATGATATATTTGTATTTGATGATTTTCAAGAAGGTGAACGCAGGTACGAGTATCGGGAAATAGTACCATGTCCGGGTCCGGCAGGCGACTGTGGGATACCATCGCCCAACCTGTCAATAGATAAGCCTCCATTAGAATTCGGGGCGGTTTGGCTTTATTACGCGCTCTTGGATGGAGATGGCAGAAGTATGAGAATAACGTGTGACAGGGTAATAAGAGATACAATTGACGGAGATTTTTATAATTGGGAAAAAAGTTTTATTAGATTAAGATGATTGAATTCGGCAAGATGTACGGTAGACTTTATATTGTAACTTTAACTAATATTAAGGAAGATAAAAATGAAAAAGGCGATTTTCTTTATGTGTGCGTTTGCGATGTTGACGTTTACGGTAATAAATTGCAATACTGGCGTATCGCCTGATAACGGTGAAGGTAAATTATTTAATACAAAGTGGAAACTTGTGGGTTTCTATGATGGTGAGAAAAATGAATTTAGGGAGGTTGGAGCCGAAGATTGTGACGGGTGCTATACGCTTGAATTTGGACCGGATAGTATGGTTACTGAATTTGGTGAAAAGTATTGGCAATGTCGGGGGAAGCTTTATTCGATTGGATTTGTTGGTCTTTATACTGTAGATCATACACGTCTAACAATTAACTTTCATGATTTAATTAAACTTGGGATGGAGCAACCTTCTCCCACATCATACTACGTATCTGCTTTGTACGAAGCGCGCAGTTTTGAATTAAGCGACAGCGAATTAAAACTGTTCGGCATCAATGGTAATTATATCGTACTTAGAAGGATGATATAATGAGAAATCAATGGATTTTGGTTATGATTTCGGTATTAACATTGTCGTCTGTATCACGGAGATGAGAAAGGCATGGTACGGTAGACTTTATATTATAACTTTAACTGGTATCAGGAGAGTATTATTATGAAAAATGCGAAATTGTTGCTGTGTGCGCTTGCTATGCTTGCGTTTATTGGTTGTGATGGTAAAGAACCAGTGGGGCCGGGAGGAAAAAATACGTTGGCTTACACTAAATGGAAGCTTATTGGCTTTTTTGACGTTAACGAAAATAAACTTACTGAACCTGTTGTTGCTGAAAGTTGCGATAACTGTTATACGCTTCAATTTTACGATACTACAGGCTGTAATGGAAGAGCGGTAAAGAATTCTTTTCGCGGTTATTATCGTGCAAACTATACATATTCAACAATTGAGTTTGTCGATTCGCTGTCGGAAACTCTTGTAGAAGAACCTGATGAAGAGGCTAACAGATATCTCGCTGATTTGCAGAATGTTAATGCGTTTGAATTAAAAGATGTAGAACTAAAGCTGTATTACAACAATAAAAAGAATTATTTGTTGTTTAAAAGGAGGCAATAGTGAGAGATAAAATAGTTTTATTGTAGTGGTGCAAAACACTCTCCACAATTCTGGGACCGCCTGACAAAAATCAGGCGGTTCCGTTTTTTTTCCAGTATTGGCGTATTTTCTTCATTACCTTGACCACATCGAACGGTTTTCCTATGTGGTCGTCCATTCCGGCTTCGAAGCATCTTTCTATGTCTTCTTTGAACACGTTTGCGGTCATGGCTATGATTGTGATTTTGTTGCCGGTTTCGCGGATGCGGCGTGTTGCCTCGAGGCCGTCCATTTGGGGCATTTGCACGTCCATGAATATCATGTCGTACTTGTTGGGGTTTTTGTTGAGCAGTTCCAGCGCTTCGAGCCCGTTTTCGGCGCAGTCGAACTCAGCGTCGGCGTCTTCCATGTGGGAGAGCAGGACTTCGCGGTTTATGGCGATGTCTTCCGCGAGCAGTATGCGGCAGCCTTTGAGCTCGCCGTGTTTGACGGCGACTTTCATGTCCGGCGTGTCGTAGCCGTGCACTCCGAGGCAGCTGTTCATGCAGTCCATGATGTCGGAGGCGAAGAGCGGTTTCATCAGAAATTTGTCTACGCCTGCGCTTTCGGCCTCTGCGTGGATCATCGTCCACTCTGTGGATGAGATCATTATAACTACGTTTTTCTTCGCTTCGCTGCGCTCTTTGATATGTTTTGTGAGCTCTATGCCGTTCATTTCGGGCATATTCCAGTCTATGAAATATATGTCGTAGCCGTTATTTTTTTCGATGAGTTTTATGGCGTCGGGCCCGTTTACGGCGGTGTCGCAGTATACGTTGTATCTGGAGAATATTTCTGAGAAGTACGCGAGCACCTCTTTCGCGTCGTCGACCACGAGGATTTTCATGTTTTCCCAGTTTACGGATGGGTCGAGCAGCGAGTCGAAGTTCTCTTTGCCTCTTGCCGCTTTAAAATAGAACGTAAACGTCGACCCCTCGCCTTGTGTGGAGGCTACGCTTATTTCTCCGCCCATCATCTCTACGAGGCGCCTTGATATGACGAGGCCGAGCCCCGTGCCGCCGAACTTCCGCGAGGTTCCGCTGTCGGCCTGCTCGAAGGTGCGGAAGAGGCGTTTCTGCTGTTCGGGGGATATGCCGATGCCGGAGTCGTTGACCTCTATGGTTACGGTGCATCCGTCGCCGTCCTCTTTTGTCAGGCTGGCGGAGAGCCGGATGTTTCCGCTTTCCGGCGTGAATTTGACGGCGTTGCTCAGCAGGTTGATGATGATCTGCGCGAGGCGCTGGTCGTCGCCCACGAGGATGTGCGGGATTTTGCCGTCTATGCCTACGTGGAATGTTTGCTGCTTCTCCTCCATGCGCACGCTTACTGCGTTTACCGCTTTTTTGAGCATTTTCTCGAAAGAGAATTCGCTCGTTACGAGGTCGAGCTTGTTTGCCTCTATTTTCGCCATATCGAGCACGTCGTTGATTACGCCCAGAAGGTGCGATGATGCGTCTTCTATTTTTGCGAGCGCGTAGTTCTTGCGGTCTATGTTCTGCGCCTTTTTGCCTATGGACGCCATTCCCATGATGGTGTTGAGCGGCGTGCGCATTTCGTGCGACATATTTGAGAGGAACGCCCCTTTTGCCTCTGACGCTGCGTTTGCGTGCTTGAGCGCCTCTTCGAGCTTTTGGGACATCTTTTTTATGTCGCGCAGGTCGTACAGAAAGCCCAGGCCGATGAACTCTTTTTCGCCCTGTACGCGCGTGAGCGTGAGGGCGCAGGGCACGGGTTCGCCCTTTGCCGTCTGGTGGGGCCACTCGGTTTTTATCGTTTCGCCTGATATCGCCCGGTTTGTTATTTTGTATGCCTCCTCAAGCGCGTCACGTCCGTCCGGCAGGTATTTGGGCGAGAAATCTTCGTAGTAGCGGCTCAGGAGGTGCTCTTTGGGCGCGTCGAACATTCTCAGAAGCTCGTCGTTGCAGTCGATTACCTTCGGGGTGCCGTCGAATATGGCCATGCCGATGGGCAGCTCGTCGAGTATGGCCTGGTTGATGCGCGCGGATTTCAGTATTTCCATCTCCATCTTTTTGATTTTTCGCATATCGTAGGCGAACGCAAGCCCGATATATCCCCTGTCCTGCTTGATGCATACGATTGTAAGCTCAACCGGCACCGGCTCGCCAAGCGAGGTTTTATGAATCCACTCAAGCACTACTGTCTCGCCGCTTTCTATCACGTATTTCATGATTTTAATGGCTTTGTCGACCGATCTCTGCCCGTCTGCCTGAAATTCGGACGATAAGGTATAAAAATTGTCGATGTAGTTTTGCTTTGTGGTGTCGCATATTTTCAGTATTTCATCGTTGCAGTCTATTATGCGGATATTTTCGTCGAAGACTGTGACGCCGAGCGGCGATGATTTTACAATTGTCTGGTAGAGCTTGTGCGTCTCGTTCAAGTCGCGCTCCATATCTATGCGTGAGATTGCGTTGGCGCATAGGAACGCCGCTGAACGCATCATCTCTACGCTGTCTTCGTCGAAGCTGCGCTCCTTTTTGTTGTCGCTGAAAATCACAAACCCCCAAAGCTGCTTCTTGAGGAAGATTGGGGTAATCAGCGCCGAAACGATGCCGTACGCGCTGAGCAGGTGCCCTTCGGGTATCAGCCTTGCGGGGCCGTTGATCGATTCGCCGTTTTTGAAAATCTCCTCCCAGCGCGGAGCGATTTTCGCGTAGGACATTCCGGTAAGCTCGGATATGGGTTCCGTGGTGCCGCCGGATTCCCTGTCCCAGCGGTAAATTTGCGATGCGCAGAGGCCGTCCTGCGTATGGTAGTTGCGCCAGACGTTGAGCCTGTCCAACTCCATAAGGTCCGCGACAAGGCCCATACCGCTTGTCATCATGCTGTCAAACGACTCGGCGCTATTTGACAGGAAAATGGCGGACATGTTGTTGAGCGTATCCGCCATCTTCTTGCTGTGCGCCCTGAGCCTCGTTTGCTGCTTGATGATGTTGTGCGTGACGAGTACGGCCAAAAGCAGCCCTGCGGCGATTATAACTATGAATATTACTACGCTGACGGTGCCCGAAAACGTTTCGATGGTTCTGAGGTGTTTGTATTTCTTATGAACCTGATTGTTGTACCACCTCATTATGTCGGTCAGCCCGGCAACCACCTCGGTGAATCCGGGCATAATGCTTTCCCTGAAAATCGCGGTCGCCCTGTCGGTATCGCCGTCGTTCAGCAGTTCCTTTATGATCTGCGCCCTGATGTGTATGGTGTCGTGCGATGGTTTGAGGCGGTTTACGATCTCCCTGAATTCGGAGTCGTTGTTGCCGGCCACCCCCGCAGTCATGTCGTGGGTCATCCAGCGGGACAGTATGCAGGTATTCGGGTCGGTCGTGCCGGTAAACTCGGCGCCGCCCATAACCGCCTCAAACAGGTTGTGCCGCCAGGTGTAGTGCGAGTTCAAAATCTCCATAAAATCGGATATTTCAAGCTGCAGCTCGCTCAGGTCGCGCGTTTCGTTTTTAAAACGGTCCGTGAGCAGCAAAGAGGCCGCGCCAAGCGTTAAACCGGTAAGTATGGTCGCTAAAAAACCGCCAAGAATTTTTGTCTGTATCTTCACTGACTCGCTCCAATTCTAATTAGAAATGCATATATATGTGTATAATATAATACGCGCGCCTGCGTAGAAAAGTCAATTTTTTTTGATTTTTCCCTTTTTTTGTCGGCCAAAACCGCCTTATTTGTCGTTAATTTAGCCCCTTCCGGCCCCCAAAACCCTCAAAACAGCCTCGAAAAGCGTGTTTTATCTCTGTACCTGCCCTAATCCCCGCATCCGGCGCAATGTTTTAAGCCGATTGTAAGAAAGATTAGTATGTTAGTGATATTATATAGTATCTGTATTGTCAAGGAATGCCGGGGGGAGGGGGGCTGTCTTTGTTAGACCGGTTTATCAGTAAGTTATATTTTCCCGCAAATATCGCAGCAGATGGTTTGCTGCGGGCTTTACGGCGGGATGATATTGAAGATGTCGGTGTGTTCCATGACGAGCTGGTCGCGGCATGAGAAGAACACCGTTCCGTCTATTTGTGAAACGACCCGGTCTATTATGTGCCCTTCGAGCGGGTGGATTATTTCGCAGAGCAAATTGCCTGCCTTTACCTCGTCGCCCACTAAGACATACTTCTTGAGGATTCCGGCGCGGTGGGCGCTTACGCGCAGAATTTTATCTTCGTTCAGTATGCAGGTGTGCGAGCCGGGGTGCAGATTGTATTCAAGCATTCCCTTGGCAATGAGGAAACGCAGCACAGCGCTCACGGCGGTTTGGGTCGACTGCATACCTATGTGTTCGGTGTATGCCGCAAACAGCGAAAACGCCTGGCAGTTCCATACCTGCCAGTTGTAGTTAAGCGTCGCGGTGTCGTAGGGGACAGGCGTTCTTATGAGGCCGTATGGCAGGCCGAAATCCGAGAGCGATTCGTAGGATTCCTGCTCCCCTTTGGTGGTGTCCATCACCTTGACGTGCGGGAAAAACTCCCCCTTTTGATAAAAGCTTGCCATCTGTATGCCGAACGCGTAGTCTTTTATCGCCTTGAACAGCCCGTCGGCTATGCGCTGGGTCGTTTCGCCAAGATCGTATCCGGGGAACATGCGGTTGATGTCTGTATTATCCATCGTCCAAAAGCGTTTTCCGATGTTCATGGAGTAATAGTTTGCGCACGGTATTACCATTATGCTTTTATTCTTGGCGACAGCGCCGTTTTCTTCCAGGCGCTTGAGCGTGTCTACCAGCTGGGCGCAGATTGCCATTTGCTGTATCTCGTTGCCGCGCAGCGCTCCCACTATGCAGCATGAGAGCTCACCGGAACCAAAAGTGTAGCCGATAATATCCATACTTTGACGGTATGGCGATTTGATTGAGTACAGGATATTTTTAACCATTTCCGTCTCCCATAATTCTCGCGAGGAGCGACCCGCCGAACACTACAGGGTACTCCCTGAGCGTAAATATCAGGCCGTCGCAGGGTGATACCGCCTGTTCTACCGTACTGCCCGTGATGGGGTCGAGTACTTTGCCTATGAGTTCCCCCGTGCAAACATGGCCGCCGTGGGCTACACAGGGGATGAATATCCCGGCGGCGTCTGAATTTAAGTAGCCTACGCCGCGGTCTTTTGAAATCATGGGCGTTCTTACCGGTTCAACATCCCCGCTCCACATGCCGAGCTCGCGCAGCAGGTTAAGTATGCCGTTTACAAGCTGGGTGCAGTAACTTTCGGTAATGCGCATACCAACGCCCATCTCTACCACAAGCGTCTTTACGCCGCGCATGTTAAGCGTATGCGCGAGCGTAGATTCAAGCACCGTCGCCGCAGCGTGTATCCATACAAGGTCTACGTTTAGCATAAGCGCGTAGGGGGAAAGCGCGGATTCGGTTTGCTCGCTCACGCGCACCTGCGGTATCTCGCGCAAAAATATGTTGCTCGAATGGATGTCTATGCAGATATCCGCACCCTCAATATCGCGCACAATATTGTATGCGGCGTTTTCCGCGAGCGACCCGGTGGGCGATCCCGGGAAAATGCGGTTCATGTCGAGATCAAACAGCGGGAACCCTCTTGTGACGGAGTCTATACCAAGCGGATTTATGGCCGGATAGATATCGACAATACCCGTAAGTTTATGCTTTTCGCAGGTGAGCAGATTGGCCAGCTGCGCGCACACGTACTGCCCCTCTAACTCGTCGCCGTGGGTGCCTGTGGCAATACATACGCGTTTGCATCCCGGCCCGGCATTGTTCTTTATGCGGTTCTTCGATATAATGAACGTTTCCGTAACGGGGAGAGACGCTTCGTATACAGTTTTTATCATTGCAAAACCTCCATGCTCAGCTCTATTGTCTGCGTTCCGGCGCATGTGCCTTTGAATATGCCGCGCTCTATGGCGCAGTCTTCGAAATCGCGCCCCCGGGATATCGCAATGTAGCCCTCGTCTATCAATTTGTTCCGCGTGGGGTCTATGCCTATATACCGGTCTTCTACCCATGCCTCAACCCACGCGTGAGTCTCGCCGTAATCGGAGGCGAGGCCGGCTACGTAACGGCAGATGATCCCGTCCTGGCGCAAAAGAGATAGCAGGATGTGAGCATAGTCCTGACAAACCCCGGCGCCGACATTAATCGCTTCTTCCGCTGTGGTCGCGTTTGTCGTAACACCGCGTTCATAGCTCATGCAGGTGTGAACCTCCTGTGAAAAATATTTGATCCGATACCTCGGATCGACCGGCGCGGACGGCGAGAGCGCTTTATACCAATCCGCCAGCGTATCGCAAGGCTTCGTTAATTCTGTGGGATACAGCAATACCCGTTCCGGCTCATCGCATAATGTATACGGCACGTCAGCAATCTCCGCGGTCCCCTTTATCCCGAAACAGAAATGGTCATGCGGCAGTTCAATGTGCCCGCTCAGGAGCTTGTTGGCAAAGCCATCGCGCGCGTTCCACGTCATTCCAGCCGGGTCAATATGGCATGACAGTCCTTTTATGCGCTGCCTTTCGTCGCTTTGCGGCAAAATCCGCAGTACGAAATAGTGCTCGGTCACCGGCGCCGAAAAAGCTAAATTCGTTTTATATTGAAAATTGACAATCTTCACGCCGTAAGCTCCTCAAACAGTTTGTTCAGGCTGCCAAGCGTCTCGTCAAAGCGCTCCTTGTAGCAATCTTCTATGGCCAATATCGCAACCAGTTCCGCCAGATGCTTGGTTTTGCAAAACCCTTTGTTGGCGTGCGATGCGCGGGATATGATATGGCACAGCTTGTCGTACTCCCTGTTTATGAGCCTGTTGTCGTAATGGAATCTGAAATAGAGGTCCAACCGCTCAACAAGCTTCCCGCACTTGATGATGCTCCCGGCCTCTCCGAACGAGAGGCTGTCGTCTATACATCCCCAATAGGCAAGGAGATAGTCCATAACCGGCATAAACGCGAGCCGGAAGTTTTCGGTGCCGCGGTGGGAGTGGAAAACATTGTTCGCAAGCTCAAGGTACGCGAGCGCCTCGCTGCCAATCACGCTCTTCAGAACCAGCGCGTTATCGTAAGCGAAGCGGAACATCGAGTGTACGCTGAAGCTGCCATCCCCGTACAAAAACCCCTGCAAAAAAAGTTCGTAATCGCCGAACGTGTCCTCAACGTCGAGCCTCTTGAGAAAATCACGGTAATAGCCCTTATCCCTGTCCAGCATCGAGTCGTAATAATCGAACAGGATGTCTAAAGTCGTATACACGCGCTCCGCATACCTTCCGAGCCAGAACAGGTTTGATCTGTGGTTTACTGAGACAATACCCATGTGTCTTTAAACCCTCCTCCCTGCGATGAGTTGACGATGAATGAATCAGCCACACGCGAAAAGCGCGTAAGCCCGCTTGCCCACACGCGCGTGGTCTTCCCCGTTAGCACAAAGGCCCTTAAATCGGCCTTTCTGGGGATGCACTTGCCATCTTCGTCCATTATGTCGAGGTCTATAAAGTCTATGACCTCCTGCGAAATGAACCGCCTCGGCTCGCGCGTAACCAAGGCTTTGAATTCGGCGAGCTTATCGGCACTGAGCCCACTGCCGAACACAACGCCGTAGCCGCCGGCCTCCGACACGTCTTTGATAACGAGCTTGTGCATATTCTCAAGCGTATACCTGAGGTCGTCTTCGTAAAACGGCAGGTACGTAGGCGCGTTTTCCAAAATGGGCTCTTCGCCGAGATAATACTTTATCATTTTGGGGACGAAGTAGTATATGCCCTTATCGTCCGCCACGCCGTTTCCGGGCGCGTTTATGATCGCCACGTTCCCGGCGCGGTAGGCGTCCATTATGTGCGGTATGCCTATGAGCGATTCCGGGAGGAACGCCATAGGGTCGAGGTACTCGTCGGAGATGCGCCTGTACACCGCGCCTACCCTTGTGCGTACGCCCAGATAATCCTTCATGTACAGCACCGAATCTTCCACCACAAGGTCTGTGTTCTGAACAAGCAGCGAGCCGGTGCGCTCGGCGAGATACGAGTGCTCGAAATAGGCGGCGTTGTACCTGCCGGGCGTAAGTATTACGTTCAGCCCCCCACAGTTCACAAACTCCATAGTCTCGCGCAGCATATCGTCGTAATTGCGGTTATCGACAACGTTGTTGCTGGAAAAGGCGGCCGGGTTCGCGATGCGGCTGAGTTCCCTCGCTATAAGCGGGTAAGACGCGCCCGACGGCACGCGCAGGTTATCTTCCAGTATGTACCACGCCCCGTTCTTCGCCTGAACAAGGTCGATGCCGGAGATATGGCTATACACACCCTTGGGCGGCTCGGCGCCGCTGCACTGCTGCAAATAGCCCTTGGAGATGTAGATGAACTCTTCGGGTATAACCTTATCGGCAACAATCCGCCCCTTGCCGTAGATATCCGCCAGAAAGCAGTTTAAAGCGTTGACCCTCTGCACAAGCCCCTTGCTTAAAACGGCAAATTCGTCGTGGGCTATGACGCGCGGAATTGGATCGTAGGGAAAGAGCTGTTCTATGAACTCCCCGTTCCTGTAAATCCCAAATTTGACGCCGTACCTCGTCATGAGCTTGTTTATCTCATGAACCGCAGTCATAGAGAGTCTGTCCATTTTTGTACCCGTCCCTTCCAAAATGAAAAAGGCGCGCGTCCCCGCATATAAGGGAACGCACGCCTTTGTGCACTGCAATAATATAGATATTTAACTGCTGCCCGTTGCCGCAGACGGGTATCCCCCGCCTTATGGCGCTGTTTCTTTCAATTATAGTTTAATATAGATTATGGCAATTACAGTGTCAAGATTTTACTGCATTTTTTTCTACGTTGCATATTACGAATACAGACATTTATATATTACATTATACGATTTGTCTGTAATTAACATAACAAATACGGCCAAATCATGCCAACCGGTCCAAATCTTTCCCACCCCTGATTACTGTCAAAATGACGGAACCTATTGACACGCCCCCAAACATATACTATTTTAACGCATAGCAAACATATAAGTTTATTTGGCAGGGCATGGAAAGCGAACTGATTATGGACATAAGTACACTCTGCGTACGGGGTTGCGAGAAGCGGTACGATACAACGGGGGCGGTCGCCGTCCCCATTTTCGCGTCGGCGACGTTTGCGCACCCCGGGGTGGGGCAGAGCACCGGGTTCGACTACTCGCGGTCGCAGAACCCCACAAAGGAGTACCTTGAGCACACCCTCACGGCGCTTGAGGGTGGCGCGGAGACGGTGGCGTTTTCGAGCGGCATGGCGGCGGTAGGCGCGCTCATGGAGCTGTTCTCGCCCGGCGACCACATCGTGGCGTCGGACGACCTCTACGGCGGCACCTACCGGCTCTTTTCGCAGATATCCGAGAAGAACGGCATCACGTTCTCATACGCCGACACCCCGCAGGAGATTGCCGCGGCAATAACGCCGGCTACCAAAGCCGTCATTATAGAGACGCCCACCAACCCGATGATGCGCGTGGTCGACATCGCGGCGGTCGCGCAGATTACGCGGGAGCGCGGCCTGCTGCTCGTCGTAGACAACACGTTCCTCACGCCGGTCTTCCAGAGGCCCATAGCGCTTGGTGCCGACATCGTGCTGCACAGCGGCACCAAATACCTCGGCGGGCACAACGATACGCTCTCCGGGATGCTGGTCGCCAAAGACGCCGCGGTCGCCGAGCGGCTGCGCTATATCGCGAAGACGACCGGCGCGTGCCTGTCGCCGTTCGACAGTTTTCTGATAATTCGCGGGATAAAAACGCTCGCCGTGCGCGTGGAGCGCCAGGAGAAAACCGCCCTCGCAATCGCGCGGTGGCTTACGGGGCACCCGGCGGTCAAGAAAGTTTACTACATAGGTTTGCCGGAGCATCCGGGCTACGAAATATCCGCCCGTCAGGCAAGCGGGTTCGGCGGTATGATATCCTTCGCGGTAAAGGGTGAGCAGACGGCGGTGAAGGTGCTGGAAAGCGTCAGGGTCATACAATACGCCGAGAGCCTTGGCGGTACGGACAGCCTTATCACCTACCCCATGCTGCAAACTCACGCGGAGATACCGGAAAGCGAACGGCTGGCGCGGGGGATAGACGGCTGCCTGTTGCGCCTGTCGGTGGGGCTTGAGGCTGCGGATGATTTGATTGCTGATTTGGGGCAGGCGATGGGCGGATAGGGGCGTGAAAAAGGGCGGCGCGGCCGATGCCGGGCCAGGCATCGGCCAGAATATCGTTGGACAATTTGCAATTATGAAAAAATCCGTAAAATACTTCCTCCTCTCCTGAAACCCTGAAAAAACTGTATTCCGCCTTGACTCTGATAATCCAAATATATTATATTATAGATATACCCTAATAAGAGGAGGATATTATGGCGGTATTGACGGTTACGGTAAAAGGCGCGCGGTTAGAGGGTGTTGAGGAACTGGCCCGTAAGGTAGAGCGCACGCGGGAGGAGCTTATTGACGACGCGATAGACAAGTATCTGCGTGAAGCCCAAAAGGTAGAATCAGAAAAGGCGCAGGCCGACAGGAAGCGCGAAGAAGCGTTTGAGTATCTTATGAACTTTCCAAGGGTTAAGCTCCCCGACGATTTTGACTATAAAAAAGAATTAGCAGAGGCAAGAGATGAACGTTTTAATAGATAGCGATGTACTAATCGATTTCCTGACAGGCCGCGAACCTTTTACATGGAACGCAAAGGAACTTATGGGAAAAGTACGCGAAAATATTATTAATGCCTATTTAGCTCCCCACAGCATTACCAATATATTCTTTATTTTGCGAAAACATTATTCAGATGCCGAGCGCAGACGGTGCTTAATAAAACTATGTGATTCCGTTCATGTTGCAGGAGTAGACGCAAGAATAGTACTCAATGCTCTTGAAAATACAAATATTGATGATATGGAAGACGGTTTGCAGGCAGAATGCGCTAAAGCCGTAAATGCTGACTACATCATCACACGTAACATCAAGGACTATGTTAAATCCGAAATACCGGCAATATTACCGGAAGATTTATTGAAAAGGATATAGCGGAGTAACGGTACGGAGAACTGCGAAAATATCAAATATAATACAATCCTCACACCATGTCAACCAGCCACCCCAAAATATTTTTTTAATTTTTTTCTTGATTTTTGCCGCTGCCATCACTTATATTAGTAAAAAGTTGAACAAGGGCGTTCATCGAGCAGTGTCCGGGTTGTACCGTCCGGAGGGGCCGTTTACAAGGCTGCCGGGGGCTGGCCCAGAGGCGGTACTGCGCGATGGACGTCTTTTTTTGTGCACGAGGAGCGGTTTTTATGCAAGACGACGACCAAAGAAGGCAGCGCGAAGGGGAGATCCGTATCCCGTCGGGGTGCGCCATTTCGGGGGTTATCAGCAAGTCAGGCAAGCGGGTAAGCGGGGAGGATATCATCCGGTCTATCGCGGTGATGCACGACCGGTCGAACGGGCTGGGCGGCGGGTTCGCGGCCTACGGGATCTACCCGGAGTACCGGGACTACTACGCGTTCCACATATTCTACGACTCTTCGGCCACCAAGCGCGAGTGCGAGGAGTTCCTTGAGCGGCACTTCGACATCATCAACCTGTCGAAGATACCCACGCGCAAGGTGCCGCAGATCACCGACGAGCCGCTTATCTGGCGCTACTTCGTTACCCCGCTGCCCACCAAGCTCGCCGACAGCCAGCTCGCCGAGCGCGAGTTCGTGGTGAAGTGCGTGTTCAAGATCAACACGTCTATAAACGGCGCGTACGTATTTTCGAGCGGCAAAAACATGGGCGTCTTCAAGGCGGTGGGCTTCCCGGAGGATGTGGGGCGGTTCTACAAACTTGAGGAGTACGAGGGGTACTGCTTCACCGCGCACGGCCGCTACCCTACAAACACGCCGGGCTGGTGGGGCGGCGCGCACCCGTTCGCATTGCTCGACTACACAGTCGTCCACAACGGCGAGATATCATCGTACGACGCCAACCGCCGCGCAATAGAGATGTACGGGTACAAGTGCTCGCTGCAGACCGATACCGAGGTCATCACCTACATAATAGACTACCTGCACCGCAGGAAAAAGCTTACGCTTACGGAGGTAGCGTCCGTAATCGCCGCGCCGTTCTGGAGGACTATAGAGCGTATGACGCCCGAAGATAAGGCCGTACACGAGTATCTGCGGATGATGTTCTCCGCGCAGCTCATAACCGGGCCGTTCTCAATCCTCGTGGGGTTCAACGGCGGGCTGATGGCGCTTAACGACAGGCTGAAGCTGCGGAGCATGGTGGTAGGCGAGAAGGGCGATACTGTCTACATCGCAAGCGAGGAGGCGGCGATACGCGTCATCGAGCCGGACCTCGACAACGTATGGGCGCCCAAGGGCGGGCAGCCGGTGATTGTAAGCGTTAATGACGGAGGCAACGCATAATGGGAATCAACTTCTTATACCCCGATTACGAAATCGCGAGGAATTACGACAAGTGCATAACCTGCCGCGCCTGCGAGCGGCAATGCGCGAACGAGGTGCACGAGTACCTCGAAGACGCCAACAAAATGGTGTGCGACGACGCGAAGTGCGTGAACTGCCACAGGTGCGTATCCCTATGCCCCACGCGCGCGCTCAAAATCGTCAAGAGCGGCAATACGTACAAGGAGAACATGAACTGGAGCGGCAAGACGATAAACGAGCTGTACCGTCAGGCCGATTCCGGCGGCGTCCTGCTGTCGAGCATGGGCAACCCCGAAAAGTACCCCGTCTATTTCGACAAGATTTTGCTGAACGCCTCGCAGGTTACAAACCCGCCAATCGACCCGCTGCGTGAGCCGATGGAGACGAAGGTATTCCTCGGTTCAAAGCCGACGGGCATTGAGAGGGATGAGAACGGGAAGATCAAAAACAACCTGCCGCCGCAGATGTCTCTTTCTATGCCGATAATGTTTTCCGCTATGAGCTACGGCTCGATCAGCTACAACGCGCACGAGAGTTTGGCGCGCGCTGCGGAGGAGCTTGGCATCCTCTACAATACCGGCGAGGGCGGGCTGCACGAGGATTTCTACAAGTACGGCGCGAACACCATAGTGCAGGTGGCGTCGGGGCGTTTCGGCGTCCATCCGCAGTACCTGAACAGCGGCGCGGCGGTGGAGATAAAGATGGGCCAGGGCGCGAAGCCGGGCATAGGCGGGCATCTGCCGGGCAAGAAGATTGTGGGCGACATCTCGCGCACGAGGATGAGCCCCGAAGGCTGCGACGCCATATCGCCCGCGCCGCACCACGACATCTATTCTATTGAGGATTTGCGGCAGCTCGTCTACTCATTAAAAGAAGCGACCGAGTGGAAGAAGCCGGTCATCGTAAAGATAGCCGCCGTCCACAACGTAGCCGCGATTGCGAGCGGCATCGCCAGAAGCGGCGCGGATATTATAGCGATAGACGGTTTCAGGGGCGGCACCGGCGCGGCGCCTACGCGCATTCGCGACAACGTGGGCATCCCCATAGAATTGGCATTGGCAAGCGTGGATACGCGCCTGCGCGACGAGGGCATCCGCGACAGCGTGTCGATAATCGTAGGCGGCAGCATCAGGTCGAGCGCAGACATAGTAAAGGCGGTAGCGCTCGGCGCGGACTGCGTTTACATAGCGACCGGCGCGCTGCTCGCGTTAGGATGCCATCTGTGCAGGAGTTGTCACGGGGGAAAATGCAACTGGGGCATCGCGACGCAAGTGCCCGAACTTGTCAAGCGCCTCAACCCCGACATCGGCTACAAGCGCCTTGTCAACCTGATTAAGGCGTGGCAGCACGAAATAATGGAGATGATGGGCGGCATGGGCATAAACTCTATCGAGAGCCTGCGCGGTAACCGCCTTATGCTGCGCGGCGTGGGGTTAAACGAAAAAGAGCTATCCATTCTCGGCATTAAACACGCGGGGGAGTAAAATATGAAACGTGTATACGTAAACGAAAAGTGGTGCTTGGGCTGTCATCTGTGCGAATACTACTGCGCCTTCTCCGGCACAAACGAGAAGGACATGGCGCGCGCGCTGAAAGACGTCAAGATCAACCCCCGCATAAAGATCGAGAAGAAGGGCGACGTGAGTTTCGCCGTAAACTGCCGCCACTGCAAGGAGCCGCTGTGCGTAAAGGCCTGCATAACCGGCGCGCTTACGATTGACGGCGGCGTAATTACCATAGACAGCGGCCGCTGCGTGAGCTGCTACACGTGCATTTTAAGCTGCCCCTACGGCGCGGTCTCCCCGTCCGACAACGGCGCGGTGCAGAAGTGCGAGTTGTGCGTCAAAACGGCGGGCGGCCAGCCGTCCTGCGTAGGCGGGTGCCCCAACGGGGCCATTGTGTTTGAGGAGCGGGGGTAGGGAGAAGGATTTCTTGGTAAATTGTTGACATATAGATGGCGGTAATGTAGATTTATATAAGAGGTATTCATCCCTGCCCCCCAATTTTTGGGGTTTGAGATTTGAGAGTTCATTAATGGGCGGAAGGTACTATGCAAACAAATGCCGAAAAGAACAGCTTGGACAGTGAAACAAGAAATCGGATGAGATTTACTTGTTTTATCATTCCAATGTTTGGCGAAGCCTGCAAGATGGATAAACGCGAAGCGTACCTTTATATGAAAAAATACGGCGGCCTCGACTACCTGCGTGAGCACTGGTGGGCGCTCCACACGGATAACCCTGACCACGTGGTGCTGGAAATATTCGAAATGTGCAAGAAAAACGGCGGATATCTGGTATGATCCTCTACCACGGCGGTTCCGGGGAGATTGTAGAAATCGACTTGTCTAAATCTATACCTAATAAGGATTTCGGCAAAGGATTTTATACCACAAAAATACACGAACAGGCAGAGATATGGGCGCGCAGAAAGGGCAGATATAACGGTACTCAGGGCGTTGTTTCATCTTTTGAGTTCAACGAAAACGCCTTTATCCACCCCGATTACAAAACATTAAGGTTCCCGGAATACTCCGAAGAATGGTTCAATTTTGTTATAAGCAACAGAGATAGAAACTCACAATCACCTGCCCACGACTATGATATAGTGGAAGGCCCGGTTGCGGACGACGATGTTTACGCCAGAATAGACGCCTATCTGGAGGGCGAAATATCGAAAGAGACGTTTTTGGCGGATTTGGCGCAATTTCCCGACTCGCATCAAATTTGTTTCTGTACCGTAAAATCTCTGCACATGATAAAGCGTACGGAGTCGAAACCGTTTTTTTATAAGATAAAAAAAATCAGCATGGCTCTGGTGGAACGTCTGGCTGATGACCGCAAATTGACGGAATCCGACTCTGAAGACCTGTATTTTACAAGCGATACATACGCGAAATTATCCGACGAGAACAGTAAATTTTACGAGAAGCCGTGGGAGGAGATATACGAGATGCTTAAGAAAGAAAAAGGGATGTAAATTTCGATAACGCCGTTGCGAGCTCATTCGGCCTGAGTATCGGATATTTACTTCCCATTATACGGCCATTTCCAGCCTGGTTATGTAGATTGGCTCATCCCGAAGAAAGTTTAATTCCTCTTTTCTGGCGTCATCCTCATAGTAGAGCGCGATAGCTTCTTTCAAGTTGGCCATCGTCTCTTCTACGGTTTTGCCCTGCGATGCAATATTGTTTTCGAGGCATGTCGCGACAAACCACTCCTCTTCCTGCTCTATCTTTACGGTACCTTTAAAAACCATCTTTCCTCCAAGTTGGGATTATATTAAAATTTACCTTTTTACTCCGCCTGCCCCTGCTAATATAAAATAATATTATGCCGCGCCGGTATCCAAAGTTTTATTTTTGCCGCAATCCAGCAGCCGTTGCGAGGGTAAGTGGCCAATCCCCCAAGGCATCACAGAAGGCTACGAGTGTAAGACGGGACGGTATTTTTTGGGAATTGTTGATATTTAGGGTTCGGTAATGTATACTTATAGTATGAATAGGTGGACGGTGTGGGACGCTTTTGGTGGGTTCTGTTGACTGGTTTGTTGGAGGGATTATATAATGATATTGGATATGATGACAATTACGCTTGCGATATTCGCGCTAACCTGCGCCGCCGTTATGACGTGCGGAGGAGTTGGCATATTTGTGTTAAAGTGTTATGATAAGTCAGGTCACCTAACTCCTTGTAAATCAATAGGTTACGTGCCCCCCCCCCCCCCCCCCCCCCCCACCCCCCCC
>Ga0209755_10002379_pt1 | contig 26016 bp, 24 predicted proteins | sample TergutCo191P1_FD_187301 | JGI IMG/M metagenome (GOLD analysis project Ga0209755, IMG submission 187301) | Cornitermes sp. P1 segment gut microbial communities from Petit-Saut dam, French Guiana - Co191P1 (SPAdes) (version 2) | ecosystem: Host-associated > Arthropoda: Insects > Digestive system...
CAACTGTGGTTAGCCCAACAAAAACAAAAATTCTGTGGAATATCTTTCCATTTTAAAAGGTTCTCAACGGGTTTTTCAAGGAGTTTTTTTCCTTTAAAGTAATAATGGTAATAGCAAAACCCGTACACCCCATACTCTGACGATAATTTATACTGCATTTCCATTGTGGACTTATCAAGTAAATTGTACTGCCCAAACAACGGTTCAAGCCCACCCCATTTGTTTTCGCGATTAAGATTTGTCCACTCCGTAAAGCCTTCCCCCCACCACTCATTATTCTCTGGGATTTCATGAAACTGGGGCAAGTGCATAGCAATTATCTTCATAACAATGCAAAGATACAGTACAACTTAGATCATGGCAACTAAATAATCATTTCATGAACAAAACATAGTATATGTCTCCCGCAGCGTGCCTCCACCACTGTACATATGGCAACAATCTAATATACATAAAACACAAAATAAATTTATTCCTTTTGCTTTGCAGAAACCTGATTCTTTTACCCAAAAATCTTTCAAGCTTTTTAAATTTCTTGTATTTTCTTGCTTCTTTTAAATTTTCAAGTCCACCAAGAAAATAATCCAAGCATATTTTGGCGTGTTTCAAAGTTGCCAAGCGTATTTCTTTGCGCCTGGGTTGGTTTTCATAGCCTTGTTTAATTCCAGAAGAGTTACAATTATGTATCCGATAATAAATCGCTGGGAAATTTATTTCATAATGCACATCAAATGCTATTCCAATGTCAGATGTCCAAGTATCGTGGGCGAATAATTTAACAAAATTAAAATACCTAAGTTTATCAAGTATGTCGATTCTTGCGCACGTGGCACAACCGATTCTTTGCCCCCATGCTAGATGGCTTGCTCCTTGGTTAAATCTTACTTTTCTAATTCTAAAGTTATATGTCTCATCGCAAGCGTTTTTTAGTGGTTGGTGGATTCTTGACCCTTCACCATCGACTAGAAAATATTTACCACTTAAAACCCCAATCTGTGGGTTTTTTGTCATCGCACCCGCCATCACTTCTATCTTATTTTCTGTCCATATATCGTCTTGGTCGCAAAAAAAGACCAAGTCTCCCTCCCCCAGGACACTTTGAATAGCATCATAGAAGTTCAGCCTCCAGCCTTTATTAACGTCGTTTTGCTTTAAAAACCAACTCTCTGCAAGTTCATTATCTCTAATGAAATTTTCAATTATATTTATGGTCTCATCAGTCGATTTGTCATCAAAAATATAAACAATGTCTGGTCTAAGTGTTTGGAGTTTTAAACTATTCAACTGTTCCTTTAAATATTTCTCTCCGTTAAATGTGCACATGAGAACGATTGTTTTAAGTTCTCTCATGGTCAATCCTTCCCCCACCAACTCTTGTTATCTAAATACCACTGTATTGTCTGCTGTATCCCTACATCAAAAGACGTCTCTGGCTTCCACCCAAGTTCTCTCATCATTTTTGTTGGGTCAATGGCATATCTTCGGTCATGCCCCGGGCGATCTTTAACAAAACGTATTAAACTCTCGGGTTTTCCGAGTTGCCTCAAAATCGTTTTTACTACATCAATGTTTGTTTTTTCATTGTGACCACCGATGTTATAGACTTCCCCAATACGCCCATCATGTATAATTCTATCGATTCCACTGCAATGATCTTTGACAAAGAGCCAATCGCGCACATTCTCGCCTTTGCCATATACAGGGAGTTTTTTATCCGCCAAAGCGTTTGTTATCATGAGGGGAATCAATTTCTCGGGGAAATGAAAAGGTCCATAATTGTTGGAACATCGAGATATTGTTACTGGCAAACCATATGTCCTATGATATGCCAATACCAAAAGGTCAGCGGCGGCTTTTGACGCACTGTATGGACTTGAAGTGTGCAAAGGTGTCTCTTCCGTAAAGAACAAATCTGGCCTGTCCAATGGTAGGTCTCCATAAACCTCATCGGTCGACACCTGGTGGTATCTTTTGACACCAAATTTCTTCGATGCATCCATTAAAACTTGCGTCCCCAAAATATTAGTCTTTAAAAAAATCTCGGGATTTTTTATAGAGTTATCAACATGGCTCTCGGCTGCGAAATTTACAACTATATCGAACTTTTCTTTTTTGAATAGCGCGCCTACAAAATCTGCATCCGCGATATCCCCTTTTTGGAACACAAGTTTTTTTGCTGTAACAAGCGGTTCAATAGTTTCGAATTTACCAGCATACGTAAGTTTATCTAAACAAACAAGTTTGTACTTTGGATACTTTTCCGCCATATAGTAGCAAAAGTTCGCCCCGATAAAACCTGCTCCGCCCGTGATTAAAATCCTCATTTTGTTTCCTCCAAATATCTCAAAAGCGCGTTTTGCCAAGTTGGCAATTTTTCAAAGCCGTTATCAACCAGCTTTTGCTTACACAAGCGACTATTCTGCGGTCGTGTCGCAGGGGTTTTATAGTCCTTTGTTGTGATAGGTTTAATAGGCGTCTTAACATCTACTTGTTTTAAAATTTCTCTCGCAAAATCAAACCAAGAACAAAACCCTTCGTTCGAAGCATTATAAGCTCCATACCTGTTTGAAAAAATCATGTCGACCAAGAGTTTTGCCAAATCAACCGTATATGTCGGCGAGCCAACTTGGTCGTTTATGATGTTAAGTTCGGGTTTTTCGCGCCCAAGTCGCAGCATCGTTTTTACAAAATTGTTTCCGTTCCGCCCAAAGACCCAACTTGTTCGCACAATAAAATGCTTGTCATGTGTGCGAACTATATCTTCAGCCAAGACTTTGCTTTTTGCATAGATGTTCTGTGGGTTTGAATTATCGGTTGGCTTAAGGGTGTTATTCCCCGCCCCGCCATAGACATAATCGGTGGAGATAAACAGAAACTTTGCTTCCAATTTTTTTGTGGCTTCAAGTAGATTTTTTGTTCCGTCCACATTCACTTTGAAACAAGTCTCTTTGTCTTCCTCCGCCCTATCAACAGCGGTATAGGCGGCACAATGTACGACATGGGTTGGCTTGTATTTTGTTAAATATTTTGAAACTTGGGTCTTGTCGGTTAAATCAAAGTCAGCAAGATCAACACCTTTGCAATCAACCCCACGTTTTTCGAGTTCTTTAACAACATCAAAACCTAACTGACCCTTTACACCTGTAACCAAAACCTTTGCGCCAAAGTTAAAATCACTGTTTTTAAAAATAGGAGCTAATTTATCTTTGTCGGATAAAACAGGGTTTTTAACTCCCCAATCTATTTTAAACTCGGGGTCGTTGTATGCAATACTTCTGTCACAGGACTTGTTATAATAATTATCAACTTTATAGGCAATCTCGCTATTCCCTTCAAGGGTCACAAAACCATGGGCGAACCCATGCGGAATAAAAAGTTGCTTTTTATTTTTTTCGCTTAATTCAACCGCAAAGTGTTTTTTAAAGGTCTTTGAATCGGGCCTTAAATCAACCACAACATCCAAAATCCGCCCACGAATACAACGCACAAGTTTCGTCTGCGCCCACGGATGATTTTGAAAATGGAGTCCTCGAAGAGTCCCAACCTCAACCGATAAAGACTGATTATCTTGGACAAAATTTGTTTCTACGCCCTGAGTCCTTAAAATATCCGCACGGAAACTCTCGAAAAAATGCCCCCGATTATCCTCCCAAACTTTTGGTTCGATGACGAACAACCCCTTAATTCCCGTTTGTATTATTTGCATCAATGACACCTTACTTCCCCGTCGTAGACCTTCTTTAAGTATGCCCCGTACCCCGATTTACCATAACTCTTGGCGGCTTCCAACAATTGTTGTCTCCCAATAAAACCTTTAATAAATGCAATTTCTTCAAGCGCGGCAATTTTTATACCTTGTCTTTTTTCGATATTCATAATAAAGTTGCTCGCCTCAATAAGACTATCAATTGTCCCCGTATCAAGCCACGCGAACCCGCGACCAATTAACTTGACATCAAGTTTCTTTTCTTTAAGATATAGTTTATTCAAATCGGTTATTTCAATCTCACCCCGTGCACTAGGTTTAATTGACTTCGCTTTTTTTGCGACATCACTGGGATAAAAATAAAGCCCTGTTACAGCATAATTACTCTTCGGATTTTTGGGCTTTTCCTCGATTGAAATGACTTTGCTGTTTTTATCAAACTCCACAACGCCAAATCTCTCTGGGTCGTTTACATAGTATCCAAAGACCGTAGCACGTTTGTTTTTTTCGGCACTCTCAACTGCCTCGCGCAATAATGTCCCAAATCCATTTCCGTAATAAATATTATCTCCAAGAATCATTGCGACATTGTCATCCCCTATAAACTCCTCGCCCAAAATAAAAGCCTGCGCCAAGCCATCAGGCGACGGCTGCTCCTTGTATGATAGCTTGATACCGAATTGACTCCCATCGCCCAAAAGACTTTTGAAGTTCGGCAAATCCCTTGGCGTCGAAATAATCAGGACTTCCGTAATCCCCGCAAGCATCAACACCGACAATGGATAATAAATCATAGGTTTGTCATAAACAGGCAGCAATTGCTTACTCGTAATATTCGTAAGCGGACACAACCGTGTACCACTCCCCCCTGCCAAGATTATGCCTTTCATGTACTTATTATAAAACCACTGGCTTCTCATGTCAACTCAATGCGGCCATTAAGCTATGCAAATTTTATATTGATTGTCGTGGAAGCACGTTGTATTATGTAAGATGCTATGCTCACGAGCACGAAGCGCAATGCTACACAAACACTCCATGATTCTATACCACACCCGTCCAAATCCTTATGTAAAAGTAAAATCAATCAAAAACCGAATTTTGTAAATCTATAATAATCCTGCTTTACACAACAATAAAGATTTACAATATAATACATAAATCACAATCAATTTACAAGTCACTAATTTAAGTAATATTCAATAAAACTAAGATTTATTTAATATCACCGCTTTATATATTAATTAATAAATCAGTTATATTAGTGATTTATTAATTAATTTTTATATTTTGGAAATTTTTATTTTATCTAATATTTTAAATTTCTGTGATAATTTTATTTATTCTGTTTAAAATCGTTTTTATTTTTGCAGAAATGGGTGTATTATGGGTTATGACCTTGGAATCAGTACTTAAAGGGGCCAGTACTTAAAGTCGGATGGAGGTGACTGAGGGGGCGCGCATCGTGCTTTGTTTAGGGTTGTGCTTGAAGGGCGGGGTTGGCAGATTGCATGAAGTTGTGCATGAAGGGCTTTGGTTTGGCAAGTAGAGTTGAGTTTGCGGGTGTTGGCTTTGGCCTTGGTGTTGGATTTGTTGCATTGGGCTTGCGGGCGGAGGAGTGTTTAAGGCTGAGGACACAGAAAGGGGATAGGTATGGCGAGTGAAGGTGCGGTTGCATTTTATGGAGAAAGGGGGTAGCATGGCGCATAAGAGTGTTATCGCTGGAAAGAGAGGGGGTAGGTATGGCGCGTAAAATTGCGTTTATTAACCAAAAGGGCGGGGTGGGGAAGACCACTACTGCTATTCAGTTTGCGGCTTGGGCTGTGGCGCGGGGGAAGCGTGTGCTTGCCGTTGATATGGACCCGCAGGGGAATTTTACTTTTAATTGTGGGATTGATACCGAGGATGAAAATACTGTGACGGAGTTGCTTTTGAAAGAGTGTACTTTTGCCGAGGCGGTGAGGCGGGTGCAGTGGACGAGCCAGCGTACCGCTGGACCTTGTACGCAAGGTGCGGAGGGAGATGGGGCGAGTGGGATGGAGTCTTTGTCAGCCAGCCCCCTGTCAAAGGGCTTGAGCTCCGAAAACTCGCAAGCACTTTCGAGTCCGAAGCAGGTTGGGAATCCAGAGCCTCTGGCAAGGGCTTGCTCGGACAGTTCTCCGCTCTGCGCCATTCAACAGGGGGCTGGCTTGGCGAACTCCTCGCTGGGCGGGGCAGGTGCAAGCCTGAACAATTCCAAAGGGGCGAGTGGTGCGCCAGGGCGCGGAGATGTAAAAGATAGCGTAGGGCAGGGCCCGCAATTGGGTTCGGTGGGAATAAGCACCGAGGGAACCCAAGGGAATAGCGCGGGGGAGCATCGCGGATGGTTGGATGTGTTGCCGAGTGATTTGGCTCTTGGGGGGCATGAGATGCAACTTAGTGCTAAGGCGGGGAGAGAGAGATTGCTTTGGGGGGCGATTAAGGATGTTGAGGCGGAGTATGATTATATCGTCATAGATTGCCCGCCAGCGCTTAATATCTTTGTTTATAATAGTTTGTATGTTGCTGACCAGATTGTGATTGTGACGCAGGCGGAGACGTTTGCTATTTTGGGGATTAAGCAGATTTTGGATGTTGTGAAGGATTTTAATGAGAGTCTTTGCAAAAATATTTCGGTTGCGGGGATGGTTATTACTATGTTCAATCCGAATACTAAGACCAGTAAAGAGTTGATTCCTTTTTTGGAGGGGATTGGGGAAAAGCGGGGCTTTAAGGTGATTGGGAGCAAGATTTCAAAGTCTGTGAAGATTACCGAGGCGCAGAGTCAACAGAAGTCTATTTTTGAGTATGCGCCGAAGTCGAAGCAGGCGGAGGAGTATGATTTGGCGTTTGTGGAATTGGATGGGTATATAAAAAACCCCCGCCCTGCGGGCACCCCCTTTACAAAAGGGGGAATATCCCCCGAAGGTGGTGCGAAGTGAAGGCGAATGTCCCCCCTTGCGAGAACAAGAGTATTTCAAAGTTAAGCGGTCAAGTAGGGCTAAAGCCCTGCCCATACATTTGGCGCAGTGCGCCCCGCAAGACTTTTGAAATTCTCTTGTTCTCGCAAGGGGATAGCCGCGGGGATGCCTCGAATTCACAAATGGGTATGGGGGAGTATTACGGTAACCCCTTCGCTAGACAATTGGCTCCCGCGCAGGCGCGGTTTGCTAAGATAATGGGCGAGGCCCAGCGGGTCATAATAAGCCCATTACATAAACGGGGTATATTTATTTTAAAGACATGGGAACAATGGAGCGGGGGTAGCCGCCAAACTTTGGCAACAAATATGATAAAAGAGTGGGGCGGATACACTGGTGTTAATGTGGTTGTGCCTATTTTTCAAATAGGCTCCCGCGCGGGACGCGGTTTGCTAATGAAATCCATGGAACTCCGATACCACGAGGCGACGGGGAAACGTTTTGACGAATGTCGCAGGGTTATTGAATTTGAAGCGGGCGGGGCGTGCGCTAATGGCGATGGAGGCCCTGGGGTATATGTACATGCCCTTTTAAATAGGTTCCCGTGCGGTGCACGGTTTGCTAAGGAGGAAAACCCCCGTCCTGCGGACACTCCCTTTTCAAAAGGGGGAATTTACGTTGGAGCGATTGGGGCGCGGAGGCTTCAGAAAAATTATCTTGCCGCGAACGCGAACATGAAGCACTATGTCAATGAAGCCGATATAATAGGTTCCCGCGCGGGGCGCGGTTTGCTAAAAGAATGGGTTGAACTCTGTGAGGGGAAAAAACTGAACCCAGCAATAAACAATAAAGGGGTGGCGTAATGGCGAAGAAGGGATTTAGTCTTAGTTTTTTAAAGGATGAATTTGATGGGGAGAAACCGAAACCTAAAGAGATTGGGGCGGGGCCCGAGGTGCCAAAAATTGTGGCTTCGAGTCAGCCACAACTTGAACACACCCCGAAACACACCCCAGAGAAAAAAGCGGTTTCGGTTGAGTCCGCAACCCCTCTTGGAAGAGGGGAACAAAAAGTGGCGGTCGAGCGTGACCCGACACCCGCGGAGATTGACAGGATGTGTGAGGGGCTTTCCGATTGGGGTGCGGAGAGTTTGAGAAAACAGTTCCGCCTTAAAAAAGAGAAACGTGAAGCCGAGGAAAAAGAGGCCGAGAGGCGCGCGCGGGGGGAGTTGCCTTTTTACGCTGTGACCACGACGGGGCGGGTGATAAAAAAACCTGGGGCCAAACCCAAGTATGATGACGGGGTAGAGAGGGTGCTTTGTAACTTTCGGATTCCAAAACAATTGAAGGATGAGTTCTATAAAAAAGCAAGAAAAGAAGGCTATGAGTCAGTTACAGAGGTTTTTGAGGCTCTGATGCGGGGGTGGTTGGGGTGAGGTGTGAAGCCCTAAAATAACGGCCTTCAGCTGCCCCTTTATCTTTTCGAACTCGAGATTTTCATCAAACAGCTTTTGTGCATTCTGACGCATTGAAAGTATTTCTGCATCGCTCATTTTTAGTATATTTTCTGTGGTTGGATTGTTTATCCCTGCGTTATATTTTTCAACCAAAAAAGCTGTGTCACTATTTATATTATTAACGAGTGGAAGCCCCGCTTGAAGATAGTCTATAGATTTGATAGTCAACCCAATTTTGAGACATTCTTTGTAAATATTTATACCGAAGTGACAAACGGAAAAAATTTTACTTTTTTCAATTCTGTCAAACACTTTTCCATGATTAACAACATCTATATTATTAAAAGACTTTATAAATTCCTCCCCCCTTTCTCCACCACCTATGATGTGGACGCATACTTTTTTCTGTGAATTAATTTTGTTTAGTAAATCAGAAATATAGTCTATATCGATAATGTTATTAATTGATCCTAAATAACAAAAATTTAACTTGTCTGTGGGCAAATCGGGGGTTATGGGGTTTATCTTCTTACCACACAGATATATAACTTTTATGTTGGGAAGTTTTACTCCTTGCTTGACGAGCTCATCTTTAAAGAGGGAACACTCAGTTATTAAAAAGTCTGCTTTTTTAATGTGTTTATTTCTAAGGTTCTTCCACCACAGAAGTAGTGGGGAAGCCACAATTTTTTTTACACCCCCGATAGGCAAAGACTCTGGCCACATATCCATCATGTCAAAAATGAGTTTACAGCCCGACCTTTTTTTATATTTGACACACTGTTTAACTAGTGCGTTGGGAGGAAATTGCACATAGACTATATCTGGTTTAAAATCCTCTAACAATTTGACTGTTTTTTTTGCAAAGTTTAGATGTGACTTAATACGCGCAAAGGATATGTTCTTTTTATAAGGTTTTGTTTCGACATAGGTGTACTCTGGGTTATCTCGTTGTATTTTTTTGTGTGTATGTGAAAAATCACTGACAAAAATTTTAAACTCTAAATCTTCCTCCCAAAGAATTTCTTTCAGACAATCCATGCGCTTATCTATCACATTGGTCACAACTATTGCAATTTTCTTCCCAGACATTTTTCAAGTATAACACAATCTTTGTAAAATTTGTTTGCAATTTATTAATAAACAATCTATATTTACTATGTGAATATTTTATTTGAAACACACATTGACTTCCCAAATAAAGGGGTTTTCTTTGTCGATTTGACTCCGTCTCTTTTAGATGTTAAAACTCGTGACAAAATTATTGATGAATTGTTTAAGATTTATTCGAAAAGCACTGTTGATTATATCGTCAGTCCAGATGCTAGGGGTTATATTTGGGGTAGTATGGTTGCCCAAAAGTTTGGGGTTCCGCTTATCCCACTTAGAAAACCGGGGAAGTTGCCGTTAGGCGCAATCGGTGCAACCGTAGATTTTAGCACAGAATATGCAAAAACAAGTCTGTGTATACCGAAAGTAGAACTTAAGGGCAAACACTGCTTGTTCATAGACGATGTGTATGCTACGGGCGGAACTTATCGAGCGACAAAAACGTTGGTGGCAAAAATGGGAGGGACGGTAATTGGGGCGAGTGTAGTGCTCGACTTGAAACTTGATAATAATCCTGAAATAAAAGCAGTTGTAAAGAACTTAGGGTGAAAGTCCTTACTCTGAGCTCTCTACAGATTCTTTTTCCTTTCGACGATTAAAGAACTGTTTTAAAACCACCAACGCATCGTGGCGCTCTCTTGAAAACCAATATAAGCTAAAGTAAATTATACTTGTTGTAGCCGTAGCAATCAAGGCCTTAATCGGCAAGAAATACCAACTTACTGGAATATAGGCCGTCGCAAAATATGATGCTATGATTGCAAAAACGGAGATGGCCAGAAAAATAAAAAAATATAATACTTGTGGCCAAAAATTTTGCTTGAAATAATTTTTGAAGACAACATAGGTTTCCATTGTTACGCAAACAACTAAACTTGATATAACCGCAGCAATAAATATGCCTTTTAGCCCGATTGTTTGCGCAAGCACTATGGATAAGGGCAGGTAAACAATAATCTCTATGATTCTTTTATACCTGTCGTTATATAGTAGCCCACACAGTTCTTGGTATAACCCTATAAAACTTCGCATATTCAAAATATGGAATCTCAGCGCTATGAAAAAAACTGTCCAAATCGCTAATGTCCAATTACCACCAATCCAGACAGTAATAAAAGAGTTAATTACACTTATAAATACCACGGTTAATATACCCGACGGAATCCATATTCCAAGCCTTAGACTGTTGAATATCTTTTTATTGTATTCTATATCCATATTTGAAATTGCGTTTCCGATGCTTGCACGAACCGAACCGAATAATATCCCTATTAACGTGAACATAATCGATACAATAAAAGAGTAATTCGCAAAGAGGGCAACATATTCAAGCCCAAAAAATATTGATATTTGTATAGCAATAGATGACCAAATAAAAATTTCACCTATACGGCAAATCGCAAGCCCAATCACATTTTTTTTGATGCTTTTCATTGTCTCGAGGTCAAGCTTTGCCCCTTTACCTCGAATCTCGGGAAACATTTTGTGTGATATAAATAGGACTATGATATTTTCAATCAGTATAAACACCACCCAAAGGGAAACAACGACATAATAATTCCGAGTTAAAAATAAAACACCTATTCGCGCAAGTGTTGATAGGGAAGTGGTAAACATACCGATTTTACTTAAAACGTCTTGTCGCTGAAAAACAAAAATCAATGTACGACGATGGGCGGCGAGAAACGTAACTAGAGAACTTATTAGGAATAAAGAATAGACGATATAAATATTGACTGGGGCTTCAATACCTCCCCCAATAAAGTGTGGCAAAAATGGAATAAGGGCTAAACCTACGACCATTACAACAAAAAAAACTATTCTATAAATATTTTTATAAAGATAGTTTAGAGTTTTCAGGCGCTCGATGTCATTTTTTGCGGCTGGTTTGTACATTGCATATGCAATTGCAACGCCTATGCCAAGTTCTGCAACAGACACAAGTGAAATTATATTTAAAAACAACGCATCAAGACCCAGATAAGCACCACCCAGTACATGGATAAAAGCGGTACGAAAAGCAAACGAGAGCCCACTCTGTAAAACGAAAGCCAGTAACATATATTTAGCGTTACGCACAGTATTTTTTTTGCGCATGAATTCATTATACAGACATGAAAAGCATAAAGCAAGTTTTAAAGTACTCCTTCGTAAAACTACCATTTTGCGAAGAAATAATTTTGTTGTATTGTAAACTGCAAACAAGGTCCCCTTAGAAGTGCCGTAACTCCCCCCTATCGGGGAAAATCCGAGCGGACCCGCTACGCGCGGGGCGGGACTTGGTTCTTGTATTGATATCCCCAATTTTTCGCACCTTGCTACGCAATCGGTTGCGAAAAACTTGGCTGTAAATCCTATAAAATTAGTGAGCAGGATAGGATAGCGGCAAAAGTCACAGTTCTTAGTGGAAATGCAAAAACTCTTCGCATGGTCACACGGGTTACTGCATCTCGTCGATTATTTTCCCAAGATACGCCCTCTTTTCATGTATCCCATCGAGGTAACTTTTTTTTTGGTCAATTCGCACAAAAATGTCAATTGTTATTTTGTCCAAATACTCTCCATCCAAGACCTCGCACAACATTTTCGCAAGTCCATACTTTCGCCCGTCATCATCAATATCAGACCAACCTGGCATTTCGAGGTCAAGTTTTTCAAACAAAGTATAAATCCTCTCTTTTAGTGCTGGCGGTATGTAGTTATTATTAATATTATTAGTAGTTATATTATATTGTGTAGGGGCTACCGACAGCGGGTATTCGGTTGTCGGCTTAGCCGTTGTCGGGAAATCCAACATCGGTTGGGGTGACCCCAAACCCAATTGCGAAGTTTGTTCACGGTTTCCAGTTTGTTGTACCGCTTGGTGCTTGGTTGGTTTATTTCTATCTGAAATCAGTACCTGTATTTCCTCTGGCGTCAATTTTCTTTCAAAGAAATGCCAAATCGCCCCGCCAAAGCAACCCTTAGCCTGCCGACTTTGCGTATCTCGATAAAGATAACCCGCTTTTTCCAAGACTTTTATCGCGGTCCGAATCTTGTCCCTCCCCTCTTTCGGGTCACCTGCCCGCTTGTTTTTGTTCCTCGCTGCGACAATACCCATTTCGGAAAAGTTCCAACCCTCTGGCCTGCTTAAAAAGTACGCAAAATAACCAATCGCCTGAGCATCAAGTGATGAATCCAAAAAAACCGAGTTCGGTAAAATCGTAAAATTTTTCTTGGTGATGTGCTTGATGAAGTTTCCGCTTTCTGTTTTCGTTATGTCCATACGCCACCATAACACCAAAGATTAAAATCTGAACGCCTCCCCGCCATCATTTTTCCAAAAGCCCTTTAACTCTTTTTTTCAAGACATTTATTTGCTCCTCGACCTCCTCAAAAGCAAAGACCTCGAGGTCATTTTGCACCAAACGGTTCACGTATTCATTCATATTCGCCGCCGCATCTGGGCGCGCAGACAACAATTTGTCGTACACCGATTGCGGCAGCCGAATCGTAAACGGCACGCGCGCTTCTAAAAACGTCTTCTGTTTTGGCATGTCTAAAGTATATATCTGGTGCAAATATAAGTCAATAACCAAAATACTTGGTGCAACTATACTACTATACAATCGTTGTATGAATCCAATGGTACTTTAAAAGGAAAAGCAAGTTCTCTGACACTGGAATAAAAAGCACTTTGATGCTTATCCAGTCTATCCTAAACCCAAAAGCCGACCGCCGAAAATGTGGTTGGCGCAAATCAGAAAAGAACACAACAAGAAAATTCAATACCTAAAAATCGAATACAGGCGGATTGACGATTGGTTGCTTAATTGAGAAGCCATGGCCAAAAAGAATTCGGTAGCCAATCGTCTGGGACTCGATGCGCGTTGTATCGTCTTCTCCCATCACCCACTGGGGTGTATGTTACAAAAACATCTCTGGAAGGTCTGGCGCCGCGTATAATGTCAAACCAAGAGTATCCATAATGACGATCATTGATTTGGCGCTCTACCCCGATTATTTCCATCATAGTGGGTAAAAAATTATTAAGAGACATCGGTGTCGTATGGTCAACCACCAAAGGTGTTTGAGGTGCCATTGCAGGCTTTATAAACAATGATGAACTATACCTTGCCCAGCAATTGCGCCAATGGGGCCAATCGTCGATAATTTGTATCGGGTTTTCATATACATCGCCGTGGTCAGTCATGACAATAATTGTCGAGCTATCAAATACACCGAGTCGCCGCATCTCGTTGAAGTAGCTACTAAGCATACTAAACAATGTGTATATAGCATACGTATAAGGTGGTAAGTCTTTTCTTTGTCCGCCTGCGTATATGCCATAAGGTGATGAATGTGGCGCATGCATATGAACAAAGCTGAATGTGTTCCCTGTTGACTCGGAAAGGCCCGTTTCAAGAAGTCTGGTTATAAACTTTATGTCCCCTTGGCCGAAATTTCTGACTGGGAAAAAGTCTGTGCGGTCTGCAGCATCGGAAGTCACAACTCGTGTTATGTTTGTTGGGAATCCTAGGTCTATGATGTTTTTTATAGTGTAAGGCAAAATACGTTGCCAAGCAAAATTTCGCAAGGCAGATACAACATATCTCGATCGCACTTGTCTAGTGGCATCAGGGGGGAAAATAATATTATCGACATGTGGACTGATGTTATCAAGACTGTAATATGTGAGAAAATTTAGTAATAAATTTCTTTTAAAACCCGCATCCGCAAGTTCGTCAAACAGAGTTGCCTGCTCCCATGCTCTGTCAAGTGTCTGGCTACCAGTAATAATAATAGGGAAATTATACCCAGTTAATAGTTTTGGAGCGCTTGGAAAGGTTTGTGCGTGCGATGACAAAGTATTTCGGAAATATGTAAACCCGTCAAAAATTTCTTTCGCATGAGGAAACGTCTCAAATGTTTGGTCGGTTCGCCACACTGGCCAACGGTCGAGCAGGAATACAACAATATTTTTACTATCGTGTTCGGTGGACAAAGTTAGTTGCTGCGATAATGAAAAATAAAACACCTCGTCAGCGATAGTTCGCTTAGTTGCGCCATGTGATGTGATGACAAGTCCGAACGTCTGCATAGAAAATACGATTACAGAACTAAAAGCCACGAATTTTGTAAAAATTTCTTTTTTAAAAAACCAATTAAGTTTAGACATTCTGTTAATTTTAGCGACCCCAAGTGGCAACAAAAACACAGCAAGCCATACGAGCAAAGAAAGAACTTGCATCCCTGCTCCCCAAGGTTGTTGCAAAACATCTTGCGGGTTTACACCTGATACATAATTTCCGTTTAGAAACAAAACTTGGACATATGACGCTAATACAAATCCAAGTAACAAGGCTGCTACAATCTTGAATACGGCCTTGTTAAATTGGGCCAACAAAAACAATGTTGTAAAGATAATCACAAAAAAACTGACCGCTTCAATCAAAAAAGCCCAGAAAACCTCATCCGCATTAAAGCCGAAAATAATTTGGTGGGTCAATATAATTTCGATTTGGTTAAATATAAAAAAGTTAAGCGAAAATGCTAAACTCAAAAATATCGCCAAAAGAAATTCGTTTAATTTTACGTTGTTCATCATAATTTCCTCCCGTTTTTACGCACGGCTTTGACAACATATTCCCCATCTGTAAGTTCTACATCTTTTGATGAGTACATGAATTTTTTAAGTTCCTCGCGTGGATTTTTAATGTTTTTCAAGTTCAGCAATTTTTTTGGTAAGTCAAAAAGGTCTGTGATATCAACAGCAATTCCAATTTTTTCACGCAAAGTGAAGTTAATAATTTCTACCCCATATTTTTCATAGTCAGGATTGTGTATTTTTGTTGGAGTATTAATAAAAAGTGACGGCTTGTTTGTTGCGTACGAAAATTCATAGGCTACAGTAGACCAATCGGTTATAAGAATATCCGCGTCCATAACGTCAGTTGCAAAATCAAGTTGCAGTTCATTTTTGTATTTTGTTTGTATTTCTTTGATTTTATTAGGGAAGCGCTTTATATACTCTGGGTGCGGGCGCAGAATTACTTTATAGTCAAGACTATCTAGTGATTTCATTACATCATCAAGACATATATCAAAGATGTTATCTTTTTGCCAACTCGGTGCGACTATAATAGTTTTTGTTTTTTTGTCGCTTGGTGACCTAGGCTTAACTTTTTTTCGCAGTTCCTCGAACAAAGGAAATTCAACATTGACAAGTGTTTTCTCTGGCGAGCCATAATATTTTTCGATTGCCCGAACCTCGGTATTATAATTTGGTCCATAACAAAAAACAGTATTGTAATACTTAAGCGCGTCTGGCCCGTAACCAACCGATATACTGCAAAAAGCATGGTCAACATAGATATACTCGATATCTTTGTTTACTAAAGACCTTTTGTACTGGTACTTATCGAGTTCGGGCAAAGACATAACACACACCTTGCAATCAAGTTTCATAAGCACGGTAATCAACTTATGCGAACCGCAATAGTAGGCATGAAACCGCTTGTGTTTGATGTTAAAAACTTGGTCATTATAGTCGCTTGTTAAATAGTGAACATGAATGTTGGAGTTTTCAAGAATATGCTCTATGGAGTGCTTAAAGTACTTGTAGTACCCACTTTTTTCCGAATAAAAAACAAGGTCTTTCCTACTCTGATAGAACTTATTTACGTCGGCTTTTTGTTTCGCTCTTTTTTCAAGCCATAGTTTCCAATCGAATGAATCCCTGGCTTGTATTTCATGGGCGATAAGTTTTTTTGGATTATATATTGCATTGCAAATTAACACAACAACAATCGAGGAAAGATTTCCAAATACCCAGAAAACACCAAACCCTTCGTTGCTGACTATGGCGAAGTACAAAGAAAACGCCGTAAGAAAAACCGCGAACCCCCACCGAGCAAAAAAGTTCATCTGCTTGGTCAAAGGGTTAAGTTTATTTTGTACAAAACACAAAGCAAACGCAGACAACGCCGCGAGTATTGGCAAAATAGGTTCACCTGGTGGGGTGTTTAATGCACCCATGCGTCCAAAGGCTCGCATAACACCTATTATTAATACAAGTTGAAACAAAAGCGGTAACATCGCCGATATCCCACTGTACTTGTGCTCTTTGTGTATAGCCTTGGTTTGTTTCCGAATTATGCGCCAGTCCGAGCCACCATAAATTTTAACGTCGTCAATAAGAGGTTTCAATTTTGCAAGTTTTATAGATTCGTGTTGTGCCCAAAGCGAGAATGGGAAAAGCAACCACCTCGTCAATATTGCAAAAACAAAGATTCCAAAAATATAACTGCTAAATTGGTTCGCCATCATCTCGATAACGGCGGCAATTTGTCTTGTGACTATGGCATCAAAAAATCTCATTCGTTGGCCTCTTTAAAAACAATACCATATTTGTCTATGAGATAATTTTGGGTTGGGTCAATCTTGTCGGTGATTAAGGTAATATCGTAAACACCTTGGTCATTAAGTGATTCTATTTTCTCTTCTAGTTCTTTAATGTTGTTGTAATCAGACATGATGATTTTCTGCGCATCGCAAGTTTCTTGTATCTTTTTTCTGCGTCCAACAAAAAGACCTTTTATAAAAGTAGAAATTTTTCGCCACCAAATACCAAGAACAACCGAAAAAGTAATAAAGACACCCGCCAAAACCTGCCAGATTATAGCGGTTGATGCTGGGTCAATATAGAGTAACAAAGATGTCATATTCATTTGGTTAGTATATCACACTCCTATAGACATTTTCAATGTCTTTTTTACATAATTCGACAGGATGATTTTTAAGTCTATCTTGATTCACAGACGACACCAATACATCAATATCGCTGGCTTTTAATTTAGGTTTTGGCAACTTACAACTTTTAAAGATTTTAATAAAATGTTCTTTGGTTATAAGGTCATTAACAACGTCACACCAAACATGAGGCAAGCACAAAGCCACCGCATGACCATGTGCGATGCCATATAGCGATGTAAGTTTATAACTCAATGCGTGTGCAGCGGTCGTTTTTGCAATATTAATAGCCCGTCCCGCATAGTTGGCCGCAATAAGCATATTCGCTATTGCGGTTTCATCGTTTTTCATGTAACCGTCTATGTTTGCCAGAATCATCGAAAGTGCTTTTCTTGAAAACCCTCTACTTGTTTCACTGGCATTAACCGACCAATATGATTCTATTGCCTGGCACAGGGCATCCAACATACACGACATTTTGTGATAATAAGGTAGAGTTTTTAAATGTTTTGGGTCTAAACAAACAAATTCTGGCAACAAGTTTTCGGCTTCAAGTGACATTTTCTCGCCGTCTTTATAGACCACCGCGAATTTTGTAGATTCACTTCCCGTACCTGCTGTGGTTGGCATAGCAAGATGCTGGATATTTTTTCCAGAATAATATTTTATTCCTTTAGCAACATCGATTGCACTGCCCCCACCGAGCGAAACTATGAAATCACAACCAGATTGGTTGAGTGCATCAACACCATTTTTAACTTCTTCGTGTGTCGGGTTTGATGTAAAATCACAAAAAAATGTATGCCCTTTAATTGTTGGTTTAAAAACTTCGTTCGTTACAATCAATGTTTTTTTAAAAGAAGATAAAAACTTGGAAAGATTATTTGGCGATATAAAAACCTGTTTGTCAAACTCTTGAATTTCACAAGAAACACGTTTGGTGTCCTCGGGTGTATCAATTTCTTCAATATAATGGCCGTCGGAAGAAAAAACCTCTATACCAAGAGGCAAAATTTTGTTCAGAGCATTCTCGGCATAGACTTTGACATTACCGTTGTTGACAAACTCGGTGACCTTGTCACACCATTTTTTGATAATTTTCGATTCTAATTTATATAGAGGTTGGAAAAAATAACAATCATCATCAAAAATATTCACACCTACTTCATATAGTTGATTGTTTTTGACACGGGCTTTAAAGTCTTTCTCTGGTTGTTTTTTATATTTATTAACAACACCAAGAGAACTTCGTTTATCGGCAAGAATTTCCTTGACTAACTCGGTATTAAAAACCAAGTCGCCGTGTAGCATCAATACATCGCCCTTCAAATATGGAATTGCCAAATACATTGAATAAATATAGTTTGTTTCACGATATAGCGGGCTTTCAACAAAGATAAACTTTAAACTTTTATATTCTTTCTTCTTTGCGATTGCCTCAAGTTGTTCTTTAAATGGACCTGTTGTTACTATAAACTCTTTTATTCCGTGATTGCTTAGAATACTTACTTGTCTTTCAAAAATACTTTCGCCGTTATAGAGTGTAACCATAGACTTGTGCTTTTTTTCGCACAACTCCGCCATTCTAACGCCTAATCCAGAGTTAAAAATTAACGCTTGCATTTTGTTTACCTCAAAGTGGCTCTATCAAATTCAAGATTTCCTTGATTGACATACAAAGTTCATCTGCCTCTTGCGCTCTACCGCTTTTAAGGATGAGTTCTGCAGTTTTTTGCATAGCAGGAAATGCACTTCTAAGCAAATGGTTGGCATAAATAACAATGTTGATACCCGCCGTTTTAAATTCTTTTTCAGTCACAGAGTTAAACGTAGTTGGAACAACAACAATAGGTACGGCTTTATGTTTTTTCCTAAAGGTTTTTACAAACTCAAAGATTTCATCGGGCGATTTCTTCCGTGAATGAATCATTATCCCATCTGCACCTGCGCCAACATATGCATCTGCCCGCTTAAGCGCATCTTCCATGCCTGTTTCTAAAATCAAACTTTCGATACGGGCGATAAGCATAAATTCTTTTGTCAAAAGAACCCTTTTTCCCTCTTTGATTTTTTCGCAAAAGTTTTCAATTGTATCTTGTGTTTGTAAAACCTCGTTACCAAAGAGTGAATTTTTCTTAAGACCAGTTTTATCTTCGATAATCGCCGCCGAAACCCCGAGCCTCTCAAGCGTACGGATGTTATAAACAAAATGTTCTGTAAGCCCACCTGTGTCACAGTCCAAAATTATTGGCTTCGTTGTGACTTCCATGATTTCATGTATGGTATTAAGGCGTGATGTCATATCAACAAGTTCTGTATCTGGTTTCCCTTTGACCGAAGAATCACAAAGGCTGGAAATCCACATAGCATCATATTCTTTTTGCACAGACCCAACTTTAACGGACGTTTTTTCTGCAATAAGTCCGCTAAGCCCATTATGAGCCTCCATAACACTTATGCACCCTTTTTCTTTAAGTAATTGCCTAAGTTTTGCTCTTCTTAGTTCTGGCAGCGAGTTTTTCATTTGTAATTTCCTCCATAAAGTTTTTAATGTTTTCTTTGGCAGTTGTTGTCGGTCTGCCAAGGTCGCCCCTCGAGGTTTTATTTGTTTTAACAACTAAAAGACCGCCATCAAACAAATCGTGTTTCTCAAGGTCTTTATAGTGTAACACAACCTTTGCACTTTTATAGCCAAGAGATTTTGCAAGACCAACCCAATCGACATTTTTAGAATCCGTCGGCATCCCACCAACCGATTCATGCGATTCGTTATCAAGTATAATGTGTGTAAAGTTCTTGGGAATATTTTCCCCAATGGTTGCCATCGCTCCAAGGTGCATAAGGGCCGCCCCATCTCCGTCAATACAAACAATTTTCCGCTCTGGCAGTTCGTTCGCTATCTGAAAAGCAATTGAACTCGCAAAGCCCATCGAACCAACAGTTAAAAAATCTTGACTGTGAGATTGCCCCAATTTTTTTCTAATCTCGAATAATTCCCGCGAAATTTTCCCTGTCGATGACACAACCAAATGTTCACCACCTGTTTTACTGATGATAATTTCAATCGCTTTCTCGCGAACGATTTCATAGTTACTGGTATTACCACCTTTCGCATCACCCAAAAGTGCACCTTTTTTGATGATAAACGCACAACTTTTACCTTCCGCAAACTTTTCGCGGAAAATTCTCATTGTGTCACCCAGTTCTTTTATCGTGGTATCCTTGTCAATAACTTTGTACTCAATCTCGAGAGTTTCAAGTAACTTATCTGTAATCTCTCCCATGAAAGCGTGTTGGGGTTCGTCCTTAACACCTGGTTCTCCGCGCCACCCAACAACAAACAACATCGGAATCCCATAAACCTTTTCATTCGCAAGTGAAGTATACGGGTTTACGATATTACCAAGACCGCTGTTTTGCATAAAAACGCAAGGTACATTTTTTGTCGCAACATAATGCCCAGCCGCCATGGCAAGGCACGCCCCCTCATTTACCCCGATTTTGACAGTTTTGTTTTTGTCGGCCAAAAGTTCAAAACAAAAAGAGTTTAAAACAGAGTCTGGAACCCCCGTAAAAAAATTAATACCCAAATTATCGATGAATGTTTTTGAATCCATGAGCTATAAATTATAAAAAAGTGGGGGGTGGTATGTCAACAGTTAATTAATCATACTGTTTAAAAAAGACATTGAAGTTATGCAAAATAAAATAAAGACCATAAAACATTTCCAGTTTTTGTGTTGGGAGTTTTCTGTTCTACCTGCATGAACCATAAACAATATTAATACACATAGAAAAAATGGACGCAAGCGAACAACTACTGGCACAGAATATAGCGCTAAATAAGCGAACAATAGAAAAGCCAGAATTTTGCAAATGTTAGTTTGTTCGATAGAGTTTTTGTCACGTATAAGTACTGCCCAGACAAAAAGGATTAAAAAAATATGCAAAACCAAAACATTGTTGTTGGCCGTTGTTGCAAAGTAAGCTGCATACTTACCAACGAAGGCGATTGGAATGTTCATCAATATATGCTCATTAAAAAGTGCGAAGACCCCAAAAAAATGCAACAAGGCACCGAAACCGATTAAAGAAAAGTAAAACCAGTTTTTATCTGGGAACTTAATTAGATACAGCACCCAAAGACTTATAATAATCAATGCAGTTATATGAAAAAGAACTGCAAGTGCGACCATAATGGATGAAAGAATGTATTTCAATCTTTTATCTTCTACGGTTCTGTAAAACATATAAGCAAGGAATAAAAAGCCGAAAGCGAGGCCAGACCGCAATATTGTAAAAGAAAAAAACAACCCCACCGCAGCTATGTAGGCGAGGACTATTTTTCTGGTGTCATATTTTAATCGGTGTGCGCACAGATATACTATACTCAGATTTATAATTGGGAAAGCGGCAAAAAATAAATATCTATTCCCGAACAAAACAATATTCAAGAAGCTTACGAATAAAGTATAGCCATATTCTATATCTGCCCAAACATTGGGGTGTGTGCGAGCGCTGTTAAAATGTGCATTATAAACCCACGTATCGGCTGTGTAATAAATTGATCTCGTAGCGCACAGGAAGATAAAAGAAATAATCATACAACAAAAAACTATGTTCTGGAAAAAATCATTTTTAGTTTTTAAAAAGAAATTAAAAAAGAAACAAATAAACCAACACAGAGCAAAAAAAATGAATAGTTGCATCTCGAGCCGAGTTAAATCAAAAGTCGTAATATCAAACATTGTTCAAAACCCTTACCGAAAGCTTGCCTTTTTCATGGATAATGTGTAACATAAACACGTGAAAAAAGCAACAACTTTCATAGCTTTTGTTATTGTTTTAACAGTAGGCGTGGCCACATGTTTACAGGTCGAAGACCACGCTGTTATCGCATTTTCGGTACAGTATCCTTTGCATTATGAACTACTATATAAACTAGATGAACTTAGGTATTTTATTTCTAATGGCAACGTCTGTCCGAATATTTTAGAAGAACTTAGGCTATTATTAGAGAAATGGTATCAAATGGAGCATGGTGATAATAATGCAATTACAGGAGAAGGCGGAATAACAACGCGACTACTTTCGGTTTTTATTTCGTTCGGCCTTTTGATAGCTGGTATACTGTTAGTGGTGTCAATTGAAATTAGAAAAAATAAAAAAAATACTAAGGCGTGTGATTCTTGATTCTTGTCGCGACAACTTCAATTAAATCACCCCAATAAAATTTATCCGCGTGTTTTTCCAATTTATTGTATAGCTCTTTTGTAAAGAAATTTTTATCATCAATAACTTTTTGCAAGGATTCCACAAGTGTGCTTTCGTCGGTTATTTTTGCCCCAAGGGTAAAATCGTTTGTGGCATCTTGTGCTCCGCCGACATCCGTAGAAATAAAATAGTTTTTAAATGGCATTGCTTCACCAAATACCACGGCATACCCTTCGTACCTAGAGGTTAGGCAAAAAATTTTTGCACGATTGTACCAATTATATAATTCTTCCCGATTTTGATTCCCAATTAACATTATTCTGTTTTTCAACTCTGGTTTCTTATTAATGGTGGTCTTGTACAGCGTCTTAAATTCTTCTGTGTAAGGTCCAATCAAGGCTACTCTCCAATCTTTGAGGTCTACAATTGACAAGGCAGATAATAACATCTCGGTGTTTTTGGGGTAAGAACCAAGCCTCCCAACTGTAATGAGTAGGTTTTCCTTTTCTTGTGAAGGAGTTTTTGGATATTTTTTAATGTCATCCGCATAACCATTCGGCATATGCACGATTCTCCCTCTAAAAATCTTGGAAGAAAAACCTGCATATCTTTGTTCTTGCTTATTCACGGCGTTGAAAGTATAACTCCCTTCAAAACTTATTAAGTCAACATTCCGAAACAGATGTTTTCCCAGCAAAGACTTTGCGACCCCATAGACAATACGTTTTAATAGTTTTTTAGGGAAATGCGCATTCGCTTTTATGCACGAGTCTGCCTTCATGTAGACATAACCCCGTTTATTTTTGCGCTTGTATATGTTTGCTACTTTAAGACTGAGTTTGTTATAGCGCGCGACCATAAGAACATCTATTAAAAGAGCATTTGTACGGATATATTTACAAATTGTTTTCTTGTAACTCTTCCCTACTAAATATTCAAAATTAACGCCCAAGTGGGTATTGGCGAGGGGTTCAAATTGTTTTGGTTTGTAATAAACTATTTTTGTTTTTGCTTCAAGTTTTTTGCCTAAATAATATGGTACCCAGAAGAAATCTTTGTTTAACTCAAAGGGGCGCAAGCCCTCGGGGCTTGAAGTGCAGAGATACGTAATTTGCATGAATTTATGATAACACTCTCTTATTTTAAAATCAATGTTTACAAGTAGTCTTTTACTTTTTGAAAAATATGACACAGCGCCCACATATACGAATCGCCCGCCTATGTAGTCGAAAGATTTTGTTCCGCCTATCCTTTTTTGTTTTAACTCGTCGTAAATGCATTCCCACGAGATGATAAGGAAAATCCGAGTTTCGCAGGACTTCGGGAACGTTGGTGGATATTTTCGCGGTTCGTATCTTTAGGAATGGAAATCTTTGTTTTAAAATAAGGCTTTTCCAACTAAACAACGTCACATCTGGGTTTGATTTACTTAAAGGTATATAGCTGTCGTAACTAAAATTTCGCGACAGTAGTTTTGTCAATGCAATTTCATAGTTTATGATAACATCGCGCTTATCAGTTTCTTTTTTTACAGATTTGATAAAATCTACAAACTGAGTACTAGTAAAGACTTTTTTTCTCAAAACAAAAAAATAACTTTGAATATGTGCTTGATTTTTGACCAATTTATATCTTGATATTTCTTCTCTTTTATATCCAAAATAATTTTGTGTGGCACCCCAAAAATCACAGGAGCGATTCACCATTTCATAAAACATTTCAGTTATAGGGTACAATGGTCCGTAGCATGAATCATTACAAAATATTATCTCATCGAATTCTTCTGGGTCTTGAATAGATAAGAAGCCCCTTTTATAGGAACCAAAATCATATTCACCGTGGCGACCAATAATTTTGTTTTTAACTAGACCGTCAATTTTTACACAGTCCTTTACAGAGATGTTTGTATCCGTTACGAATATTATTTCGTCGCAAACTTTTTTAAGTTGAGTAAGAAAATAAACGACATAATCATCGATAATGTCATGTTTGTCATAATGAGAAAAAATAGCGATTCGTTTCATAATTAACCCCTTTATCTGTTCGGCGCCATCTGCTTTGTAAGCCCGCATAACCGCAAAACTCGATACCCCAATAGTAAAAATCTATAGTAAAAAATTGCCAGTTTTTTGCGTCGGTAGAAAAAAGAAAATTTTCTCTTTTTACGTCTTGGTAAAAAAAATGCATCTTCAATCTGCATTTCAAGAACACCGAGGACTGAGTTATATTCCTCTTTAAACTTTTTATACCCTTTGTGCATTATTGCCTTTATCAAAAGTCGTCTAGTATAGCCCAAGACGTATAAGGTCGCTTTTTCAATAAGGCTCGGCTCAATTTTTACCAGTTCCTGCTTGGTATTAAGCAGTGACTTGATAAAATCAAAATTTTTTTTCGAAAAATTTTTATATGTCGTACTTTGCGATTGAATAAAATAATTGTATTTAGATTCTCCCGTAGAAATAATCCTTGAAATTGACGTTAAAAGTGCTGGACCTATGAACGCATCTTCGTAAATTATATCTTCTGGATATCTTAACCCATCGAACACTTTTTTCTTATATAGCTTGTTTACTGGTGATAAAAGAAGGAGATGTGCTCCAAAAAAATTTTTAATAAGGTAATCCCTTGACAAAATCTTGGGTTCTGGATACCTAAACAGGTCCATATTTTTATTACGATATAATAACCTTATCCCGCACATCGCAATATCAAAGCTTCCAACATTGATATGTTCAACAAGATGCTCTACCATATCCAAGTCATACCAATCGTCGCTGTCACAAAACATTATAAAATCGCCTTCTGCTATATCTAGTCCTTTATTTCTGGCCCTGCCTTGTCCACCATTTGAGATGTTAATGACCTTAATACGCACATCATTTTTTTCATATTCTTTACAAATATCAAGACACCCATCCGAGCTACCATCATTTACAAGTATAATTTCCAAGTTTTTATATGTCTGGTTTATCAAAGCATCGACACAACGGTTTAGGTACTTCTCAGTATTATAAATTGGGACAATAATTGTAACAGACTTTTGCATTATTTCAAAGCCTCCTTTACACCTTCTAAAAATTTATAGCCGTTAACTGTGTCAGGCTCTAATACCATCCCCTCTGCCCACTCGTTCCAAGCGTTAAAGAAACAGTACTCAATATTTCTTTGGGTGCAATGATTTTTTATTGCCCTTATATAATTAACGAAAGTTTTTTTACTCGGAGGAGTAATTATATAACCTCTTGCCCCATGTCTATATGTGTTATTCCACATGGAAAAAGCACATGGAAAGTGTACACCCTTATATTTTTTCAGAACCCTAATAGACCGACGCATGAGTTTCTGGCCATTGTAAAGTTTTGGGGATTTAGGTTTTATATATTGGCTTAACATACGTAGAATTTTACCTTTAAGGCGCATTATGAAGGTAGCCATACATACTATCGGTTCGCGCAAAACTACTGGATATTTATTCTGGTTTTTTTTAAATGTGTAACTAGTAATTATATAAATCCCATCAAAACCTATCTCTATACATTTTTTATTAAAAAATTCAACAACCTCTTCTCGCTCTATGAATGGCGCATATATCATGAACATAGGCTTATTATCGACTTTAATATATCGTTTGTCTAAAAAAAACGACTTAAGATACTCAAAGTGTTCTTCCCAATCTTCCTGTATACCATATTCTTGCTTGACAAGTATCTCTTGCGTCCCATTCCAGGATTTTTTCCAACTGTGGTTAGCCCAACAAAAACAAAAATTCTGTGGAATATCTTTCCATTTTAAAAGGTTCTCAACGGGTTTTTCAAGGAGTTTTTTTCCTTTAAAGTAATAATGGTAATAGCAAAACCCGTACA
>Ga0209755_10002380_pt1 | contig 26015 bp, 24 predicted proteins | sample TergutCo191P1_FD_187301 | JGI IMG/M metagenome (GOLD analysis project Ga0209755, IMG submission 187301) | Cornitermes sp. P1 segment gut microbial communities from Petit-Saut dam, French Guiana - Co191P1 (SPAdes) (version 2) | ecosystem: Host-associated > Arthropoda: Insects > Digestive system...
AACGTAATCTTGTTGGTTGGAGTCTGCCAAAATATCTCGAGCAAATCCTGTCAATATAGTAAAATAGTTTTTCCAAAAAACCTCAAAGCTAGTTCGCCACATCAAAAAAACTCATGCAATTGACGTGGTCATGGTTATTGTTATTGATGACAAATTTCAAATATTAGCGGGTGACAATATAACCCCTCGGTGTACTTGGATGAGTAATGATTCATATTTCCAAAAAAAGCTTGAACCAATCAAAGTTGCAAAACAGAAACCAATTTCACAATTATTAAAAGAAATGGGTAGAACTGCATATCAAGGCCGCAAATTAGGCGAAGCTGTTGATATATGGGAAAAAATGTTAAAAGAAAAAGACATTGTAATTGCACTAGGCTTTGCAGGCTCAATGAGCACCGCCGGTCAATGGACAATTATCAACTGGCTTATTGAAAATCGTTTCATCGACGTCTTGGTGTCAACAGGTGCAAACGTCTCAGAGGATATTGTTGATGCTATGGGTTTTGGTTACTGGCAAGGTAGTCATATGGCAAACGACGAACAACTCTTATCTGATGACGTTAACAGGTATTATGATGTTTACGGAAAAGAAACTGATTACCGCAAAATGGAAGAAATCGTAACTGACTATGTTATGACCTGCAGCGAAGAATATCAATACACCTCTGCAGAATTCCTTCACGGACTAGGCAAATATCTCAGTACAAAAAATATTCCAGCAATATCTACTATAGCCGCAAAACACAACGTACCTATCTTTAGCCCCGCCATGGTTGACAGTGCATATGGCGAAACCTTTCTGCTAGCTAAAAATCAAGGGCATAATGTCCATATTGATAGTGTCAAAGAATTTGACCAATTCATCCAAATAGGCACTAAAACCAAAGACGTCGGAGTAGTCTACGTCGGCGGCGGAGTACCCAAAGACTTTACACAGTTAATAGCCATATCAGTTAGCCCCATGACCGAAGACAAAGGTGTCCAAGGCAGACAAGGTGGCCTACGCAAAAGCTTACAAGAATATTACTACCCCCACAAATACGCTATCCAAATTACAACAGACTCTCCTCAATGGGGCGGCTTAAGCGGCTGCACACTTGAAGAAGCTATAAGCTGGGGCAAAATCAACAGCCAATCTGACACTCGCGCAGTCTGCTACTGCGACGCCACAATAGCCTTACCCCTAATCTGTCACGCACTATCTGAACGCGTTACAGAAAAACGCAACGGCCCCGACATGAGCTGGATCTTCAAAGATCTGCCAAAAACCTAACAACTTTTCTTTTTTACCCTAAAATTTTTTCAGATTTTTACTTCAACCTTTTGGTCTTAACCTGTTTGTTCATAATTGGTTGCGCATTAACCAGAGTTTATTATCTGCTGATTAAAAATGACAATCGTTTCAAAAAAGATGTCGTTATCAAGCGATTATTTGGGGCATATCATATATGCAAATCAATATATGCGCTAAATTCTGGTCAAGTATAACTATTTGCTGAGCATCAGCCCACCAGGCAGCTGTAGATGCATAATATTCAAAATACTGATACTTCATTTCTATAAAATAGACATCAGAAAAGTTCAAGTTATCACCTAATTGCAAGCTCTGGTACTCCGTGGAACTCTTATAAAAGACATGTGGAACTGCAGATCGAAAATTAGTTGTTGACAGAGTTGCAGAATTGTCTACGTCATAGATGACGATGGCTTCTCCGTCATTGGTAACGCTGACATTGGTAAACTGGGTAACATTTGTCATGTAATTCAATGTTACACTTTTTGGGCTTGTTTGTTTCTGTTGGTAAACATATCTCTCTTGGTAATACTTTATGACTTCTATGTCAATAAATTTGGCATAGACATATGAAATATATGTTCTGGGCTGCTTGTAATCTTCAGAATCCCGCATGTCAAAACGTCCATACCCTGTGATAGTTACATAATCCAACGTTTCAGCCGTTGCAATTGCCTGCTCTTCATCAGGAGTGTTGAAATTTCTAATAAGCGACATTTCGCCAGACGCTTTTTCACTTTGCTGAGAATCCGTTGTGTTCCAAACAAATATCAAAGCAGCAAAAACTGCTATAAGGCACACCGTAAATAGAACAATCATATGCTTGCGCATTTATAATACCGTATAATTATGCGCAGTTAAATTTAAAAATGTTTGGTAAATCTTTGCTTAATTTTTGGTCTGCTATTTGATCTAATATTTGTCCATAACACAAAACTGTGACTGTTTATTTAATAATGTGTCAAATTTTTGTTAAATATGTGGGCAAATGTGGTGTTAAACAAAAAAAAGAAGTGGGTAGTTGTTTTTATCTGATTATTTTTTTCTAAGAGTAACAATTATGTTTACAGCGATTGCTACAACGATTACGATGACTGCGCCTATGATGTACCATTTGTATGGTGGTGTTGGTGTTTGTGGTCGTAGGGTTTTTTTGTTTTTTGATGAACGTTTGAGGGTGGAGGCGGAGAGGGATTTTGTGTTGCGTGTTGTTGAGAAAAAGTTGGGTTTGTCAGAGTTTTTTGAGTGTCAGTTTTGTATGGGGACTATTGGTGTTGTTACTAATTGTGGGTTTGGTGCTGCGAGGGTTTTTGAGTTGCTTAAGGAGCGTGTTGAGGTGGAGGGTGTGTTTGATGTTTTTAAGAATTCGCTTAATGCTGCTAGGTTGTATATGTGGGATGATTTGGGTTTGCAGGGTTGGGTGTTTGTGAATTTTGTTGCTTTGCTTTTTTATTATCGTGTGTATGATTTGCTTTTGGGGTGTGGTCTTTTGGGGCGGTATTCTGTTGGGGATGTTGTGTTGTATTTTTCTAGGGTGTACAAGTTGTGGATTGGTGATAAGTGGATGCTCTCTGAGATTCCTAAAGCAACAAGAGTGCTTGCTGAAAAGTTAAACGTTAAAATATCGATTACCTAAAACAGCGGGAGTTACGGTTTAAATTTAAAACAAAAAAAGTTTGAGGAGTCACTTTACAGTTGTGTCTTCTTATTTAGCCTCTCTATTAGTGAACTTAACATTATAGGCATGATCATTGTAGCGTCACCTTCAATCATTATACGTTCAGCTTTTTCGCTGATTTTTCCCCAGCTTACTGCTTCACGTGGTCTTGCACCACTGAGACTTCCATCCCATTCTACTGCAGTACTAATGTATACCGCGTAGTCTAAGCCGTCCTTAAATTGATTCCACCATATTGTGTGATGCTTACTAATGCCTCCTCCAACTATTAGTGCACCTGATTTTTTAGCATCAAATACTATATTGTTTAGGTCATCCTCATCTTTTAACAGGTTAACTCGAAAGTCTTTATGATCCTGACTGAAAAACCATAGTTGATAACCTACTGCACCATCCGTTATACCTGGAACAAAAATTGGTATATTGTTTTTAGCAGCCCAATACAAAATTGAGTTCTCATTACAGCACCGTAAACCGATTTCTCGGCAGAGCTCTGTGGTGCTAAATTCTCTTTTTCCTTCTTTGTAAAGCGTTTCAAGCATATCAATAATTTGTTTTTCAATAACTATCCCATAACTATCATTGGGCACCAATACATTGCCTAAACGGTTAACACCCTCTTGATGCAGTTTGCTATCATTCATAACAAAACTCCCTCTGTAGTAATCCCGATAGCATCTGGCAATGTCATGATCTAAAGTTCCGCAGGTGGTGATTATAACGTCAATCATTTTACGTTTCACTAACTCTTTAATGACCCCACGTGTGCCAGTAGCACAAATGTCTGCTGGGAAAGAAAGAAACTTTATGCAATCTTTGCTGTTAACCATATCCTCTAAAATGTTAACTCCCACAGCAAGTTTTCCTGCAGTAAAACCCCACGCAGTATCCATTTGTCCAACTAGTTCATCCACTGTCCAATTTTTATTAAACTCATAATCCTTAATTGGAATTTTGCGTTCAACTTTAGGCATACAATATCTCCCTCTGTACATTAGAAAACTTGAAATAAATATGTAACGAAAAAATTAACACTATATCGATGACAATCAGGTTTCTTGTAACATCAAAGATAGTTTCTATTGATCTTTTAGAGAAAACCTGCTGCTTTCAATTGTAACGCTGTTGTAATGTCGCCTTTAAAGTTAACTTTGCCACTAAGGAGTGCTCTTTCTGCGCTTATTTTACCATTCACTAACTCTAGAAAATTTTCCTCTGATGTTTTTAAAGTCAATGTTGGCTCTATGACAATCCCTCGTTTAGACTGAATTTTTTGATCTTTAATGGTTACCACCCAGTCACTTGGGTTATTTCCAGTTAAATTTATTTGAATTACTACATCTGTACCTTTTGCTTTCTCGGGATTAAACTTTGTTGAAAGAATGTTTTCAAAAAATTCTTGCGAAGTTTTTATCTCCATGGTTCTTTCCTCAACATTTTGACTATCTGTTTTGGTGTTTAAGTCTATTGCCGCCTTTTTACCGAAATAGATCTTTTTCTTTTGGTCTTACTAACTTAACTGATGATGACATATCTTCAACGCTTTGATATACCGTATAGCCCCTTATGATTGCTGCTGGAATGCCTTCATTAGCTTGTCCCATTACTAATTCAGCCGCAGAGGCTAACTCGTCTGCAATGGCCGTTTGTTTAATCTGTAAAGTGTAGCCAAAAAGATCTTTTTCGCCACGTCTATCCCGTATGGGTTTTATTCCTGCAGCACCAATTGCGACATTGATTTCACCTATCCTAAACGGTCTGCCATGAGTGTCTGAAACGATAACCGCCACGTTAATGCCTGTTAACCGTTTAATTTCTATCCTAATATTTTGAGCTGACCTACTGGGGTCTTTTGGTAAAAGGACAACATTTCTTTCTCCTGAAACGTTTGAACGATCAACCCCTGAATTGGCACTTATAGTTCCACTTTTAGTTTCTGTAATTATGCTATTTGGACCCACTTTAACGATATCTTTTGCTTCTCGCAATATAACCTCAACTAAAGCTGGGTCTTTATTTGTCTGTTTAGCAATTTCAAATGCTCGTTTAGAAGGCTCTACAGTGTCAAGGTTAACAATGTTTCCTTCCGCTTTAGAAACAAACACGTGCGTAACAACTATGATATCTCTTTCTTGCAATTGAATACCGTGGGTCTTTGTGGTGTTCACAATTAACTGGCCTATATTATCTCCTTCTCTACTTAAGGGCAAACCTTCTATGGCAATAACTTGAACAGTGTTCATCAAACCTTACCTAATGTTCCCTTCAGCTAAATTACATCCATAACTTAAGTCTATCGTCAATATAGTAAAACTTGTAAAAACAAAACATGAAAAACGTAAAAAGAAAAGAGAGACAACGTCTCTTGTCTATTTTGTGCGGAACTTTTGAAGTTTCTGTAGCATTAATTTGTCGCCTTCAGCATCACCTGCACATGTTGCAATGATACCGTCAACAAGGCCAACAAGTTTCTTTGCTTTCGTTTCAACTTCTTCCATTGTGGCTGTTACTGGCCAACCTATTACTTTGACAATTTCTTTATTCTTCTCTGTGCCTACAAGGAAGTATGCAAACAATGGTTTGTTGAGTTTTTTGCATTCTGCTGAAATCGCTTTAAGTTGCTCTAATGATGTATCATCTAATCTCATGAAGTAAACAAAATCCCATGGCTGACGAACACGCTCTAGAGCAGACTCAACTGATTGTCTTGCAGATAAGAGACAGCCAAGAGGTAAATTCTTTGTTTTAACATCATTTCGTATAAAGTCTCTTGCAACCTCTGATGATGAAAGCATTTTTATTGCTTCGCCATAATGTGGTTTATCACCCATGGTTACTGCTAAACCGTCAAGACCAATAACATCTGAAGCTAATGCTAATCCTCCAACTTCAACTGGACCTTTATAGTGCAGAATGAAAATTGGGCAAACATATTTGTCAGGGTACTTGTTTTTGAGAAGACAGCTTACAACAACACCGCTTGGAGCTGGAAACCCTGCAGCGCTGTCGGTAACATTCCATCCGTCAACTAAATCTTTCAGTTCATCCGCGAGTTTTAAGAATTTACGAGTGGGAACAAATTCATTTAGTATTTTCATGGAGAGATTCCTTCTTAAGTAAGTAGGGCAATATGAGTTAAAAAACTTTTGCATCTTTTATCCCTGAAGAGTTAACGCTTTTTACAAATCTAACCTTTGTTTTATCTTCCTTGTTTATCCGTAGTAACAGTTTTTTCTTTAGGAAATGTAAATTAATTTGCTAAGCTCCGTTTTTGTAGTGTTTGTTATGAAAATTGCAGTTTCTGGCAAAGGCGGTGTGGGTAAAACCTTGCTTGCTGGTGGTTTGGCTCGTGGTTTTGTTGAACGAAACTATAAAACAATAGCTATTGATGCTGATTCTTCTCCGAATTTAGCTTTAACTTTGGGTTTAACAGCAGAAGAGGCTCGAAAAATAAAACCCATCTCTGATAATAAGGAACTTGTAGAAGCAAAAACTAACTCTGGTTATAACGGTGTTTATAATCTGAATTTTAGGGTTGATGATATTGTTCATGATTATTCTGTTTCTACGCCTTTGGGTGTAAATTTGATTGTTATGGGTACTGTTCGTTCAATGGGTGCTGGTTGTATGTGTGCTCCAACAGCTGTTATTCGTGCTTTGTTGCGGTATCTTGTGGTTGAAACTGGTGAGGCTGTTGTAATGGATCTTGAAGCTGGTGTGGAGCATATTGGTCGAGGCACAGCAAGACAAGTTGATGTGTTGCTTATTGTTGTAGACTCTAATTTTAAATCTTTGGAAATTGCAAAACATATTTATGATTTAGCTTTTGAAGCTGGAATGAAACAACTTTATCTAGTTGGAAATCGTGTTATGAATGATGAACAGAAAGGGGCTATTCAAAATTTTGCTGATGAAAACGGTTTAAAAGTGTTAGATTTTATTCCTTTTGACACAAAAATTACTGAGTCTGACATGAGGGGCAAAACGCCTTTATTAAACAAAGAGTTTTCGTCTGTGAAGACCATCGATAATATATGCGAGTTTTTACTTAAAGAAGCAGGGTCTATTTAAGGAGGCTTTTGAAATGAAAACTCTTGTCACAATTGGACGCGGTGGTACAGGGAAATCTAGTTTTACTGCTTTAATGGCGAAGGCTTTTGTTGAAGCAGGTAAATCTCCTATTTTGTTAGTTGATGCTGATCCTGATCAGAATCTTGCCGAGATGGTGGGAATTGATCTAAAAGAAGCAGGTAAATCTACAATTGCCGATTTGATTGTTAGCACATTTATCGAAGGTGGTGGTACTACCTTTGGTGTTTCGCCTGCGCAACGCATTGAAAATCGTATTTGGGAAAACGGGCTCTATGAGGGTCAACATTTTGATTTTCTTGGTGTTGGAACAAAGTGGATTGAGGGTTGCTATTGTATGCCAAACACTGCACTTAAGGGTGCCTTGGAAAGCTTGACAAAGACTTATGAGTATGTGCTTATCGATTCTCCGGCTGGATTGGAAAATCTAAATAGACGAATAACGTCTCGTGTTGATGATGTTTTTGACATTTTGGATCATTCAAAGAAGTCTCAGGATCATGTGCAGAGGGCTGCTAGGATAATTCAGGAAGTTGATATGCAGTATAAAAACTTTTATCTTGTTGGTGGTTACCGGTTTCCTGATGAGCTTGGTAAGCAGGCTGAGGTGGCTTTAAAGTTTCCGTATTTGGGTAAAATAGCTCAGGATTCTCAATTGGATGATTATGTACTCAATGGGCAGTCTTTGATTGATTTGCCAAATGACAATGCGGCATATCTTTCAGTTAAAAAAGTGCTAAAAAATCTTAATTATATTTAGCAGCTTCTATTTTTTATAGTTAACGAATTTATGTGTCGTAACTCGCTATTTTTATCCCATGTGTCCTTTTCTTATCTGTTCATGATGTGCCTATTTTACGTTTTTAATTTATTTAACCAGACTGTGTAGGTAAGTCTTAATTTATGTAGTTATGTTTCTTGGTTTATTCATATGTTAATTTGTAAATAGCTATAAACAAAACCGGTAAACCTGTTTAAGGATCTAAAAAAATGATGATGTAAATGCTGATTTGAGAATGTTTTGTTAGGTTTATCTTGGATTTAGTGAGTTGTTGGGTTAAAATTGGGTGAAAATTCTGTAGTTATCTGCAATTAGTGCGTTATGCATTTTGAGTATTTTTTCTAACAAATATTTAAGGAATAATTTGAGTAGTTACGGCACATAAATTATGTTCAGTGTTTTAGGCAGGTTGGTGTATATGTTGACGGCTGACTATTTGGGTATAAACAATGGAGCTCGTGGCGCTGTTGCGGCTTTTTGCAACCTTTTTTAGTGTTACTTTTTGAAAATTAAGTAATAACGTATAAATATTTCTTTTTATTAACTTTTCCTTCTTTGTGTCTGACATGACTTCTATACAAATAATCCCTAAACGTTTAAAAACATTGTAAACGGCGGTTACTAATCAAACCTTTACAGAGGTTAGAACTTGACCGCCAAAAACCTTCACATAAAAATAGATGAAATGAAGACCAATAGTGGTCTTATTAAGAATCTCGAGTTATCCATCGGCAAAGTTGTCAATGAAAATTACAATGAGCCTATGGGTCCTACTCCAATGCCCTCCGTAACAACCCTGAGAGATTGGGACTTAACACTTCTCAACAAATACAAACCATTTTACATGCCTGATTGTGATTTATGCTGTCTTTGTACCTTTGGTAAATGTGACTTAACAGCTGGAAAACGCGGCGCATGCGGATTGGACATAGCAGCTCAATCATCACGCATTGTAGCCCTTGCCTGTTCAATCGGTGCAGCATGCCATTCAGCACATTCACGCCATTTGGTCCATCATTTAATCGAGAAATATGGCAGACGATATCCGTTAGATGTTGGCGGATTAAACATTAAAGTTGAAGCTCCAATTACACGTCTTGTAACAGGTATTAAACCCGAAACCCTCGGTGACTTAGATGATGTTTTAGCTTATGTTGAAGAGCAAATTACTCAAATTCTTGCAGCAGCCCATACCGGTCAAGAGGCAAACGCGCTAGACTTTGAGTCAAAAGCCTTCCATGTTGGTATGTGTGACCACATCGGTATGGAAGTAGGCGATATTGCACAAATCTCAGTTTTTAACTATCCAAAAGCAGATCCAGAAGCTCCACTTGTAAAACTTGGTATTGGCAGTGTTGACCGTACAAAACCAGTAATCATGTGCATTGGACACAATGTTGTTCCATCAGTAGGTATTATTGACTATGCAAAAGAGCAAAAAGTTGATGAAAGTCTCGAAATAGTTGGTTTATGCTGCACTGCACATGATATGACACGTTATTACACTCGCGGTAGAATAGTTGGTCCAATCAGTTGGGAACTTAGATTCATCCGTGCAGGATTAGCTGATGTAGTTGTACTTGATGAGCAATGTATCCGAACAGATGTCGCTGATGAAGCAGCAAAAGTTAACGCGCCAGTCATTGCAGCTTCTGAAAAGAATTGTGTTGGCTTCAAAAACCGTACAAATGATCCAACAGATGCAATAGTTGACGATCTTGTTAGCGGTAAAGTTTTAGGCGTACTAATTCTTGACCCTGATAAAGTTGGCGAAGTAGCCGTACGTGTAGCAATGAAAGTTGCTCCAATGCGTAAACGTAAAAATGTTCTCCCAACAGTCGAAGAAGTTATTGCAGCTGCAAAAACTTGTACACAATGCAAACAATGTCAACGTAACTGCCCACAGGATTATGCAGTTCCTGCGGCATTAAAAGATGCTGCAGCAGGTGATCTATCAAAACTAACAGATCTTTACGAATACTGCATTGGCTGTGGAAGATGCGAACAAGCATGCCCACAAAAAATTGTGATACATAGTCTCATCGTTAAAGCAGGCGAAAAAGCGATGTACTGCGAAGATAACCTGTGTCGAAGTGGTAGAGGTGCCGTTTCAGACGTTGAAATTCGTAGTGTTGGCGGTCCAATTGTTCTAGGTGAAATTCCGGGAATTGTCGCCCTTGTTGGTTGTAGCAACTATCCAAAAGGTGGCAAAGACGTTTATGACATTGCAAGAGAATTCGCCAGCAGAAGATACATCGTTGCACTATCAGGCTGTAGCGCAATGGCAGCAGGCAGTTACCGTAACAGTGAAGGCAAAACAATATATGAAGAATTCCCAGGCGGATTTGAAGCTGGAGGCGTTCTCAATGTCGGTTCATGTGTTGCAAACAGCCATATTGCCGGCGCAGCCATTAAAGTAGCAAACATATTTGCAAAACGTAACCTAAGAGGCAACTATGAAGAAATTGCCGACTATATCCATAACCGTTTAGGTGCAGTCGGCTTAGCCTGGGGCGCATACTCTCAGAAAGCAGCAGCAATTGGTGCAGGCTTTTGGCGTTTAGGTGTACCCGTAATAGTTGGTCCACACGGAAGCAAATACAGACGTATGCTCTTAGGCAGAAAAGACGTCCCAGAAAACTGGAACGTTATTGATGCACGTACAGGCGAAACAGTTAATGTCGGACCATCACCCGAGCACCTCTTCAATGTAGCTGAAACTAAAGAAGAATGCATTGTTCAAATAGCAAAACTCGTCATTAGACCAAACGACACTTGGAAGGGTCGAGCAGGTAAACTTAGTCACTACATTGACTTACACAAACGCTACATGGGTGTAATGCCTGATGACATACATCTCTACATCAGAACACCTGCAGACATACCTATTACAATGAAAGACGAAATCCAGAAAATCCTTGAAGAACATAACTGGAAAGAAACAACCATTCCGGATCCTACTCTACTTCCAAGAATGGTCCGAAAAATGAAGGAGTAAATGGAGGAAAAAATATGTCGTGTGAACCATGGCAATGTGCAGAAATAGCTTCAACTAAAAAAGCAAACCCAATACCAAAACCAGAAGTCGCGGTTGCAATGATCCAAAGAGCCGCTCACCCTATTATTATTGCGGGAAGCAATCTAACTGAGCGCTACATGGAAGGTCGACCAGCAATTGACTTCATAATAGAGTTAGCTAAAACAAGCAAAGTACCAGTAGTCGCAACAGCCCACATGGTGGGCGAGTTCGTGAAACGCGGATACCAACCCGCTGCATTTATGAATGCAATGGAAATAGGTCAACGTGTTGCAGACCCCTCATGGATGGGACTTGACAGAAAAGGTCATCCAGACCTTGTTATTCTAGTCGGTATGCCATACTATATGCAAGCATTAATTCTCTCAGGTCTAAAACACTTCGCACCCACACTCAAAACTATGACTCTGGATAACATGTTTCATGTCCACGCAAGCTGGTCTTTTCCAAATGCCAGTCTTGACGAATGGGCAAACAACCTAAAAGTAATGACCCTTAAATTTGGAGGAAATTAAAGAAATGTCAATGTTTAAAGATATACCAGTAGAAGTTGGCGTAATATTTGAAGGTGAACGTATCCGTCGAAACGATATGCAAGTCGAACTCGGCGGTCCAAAAGTCGACCAAAAATTTGAAATAGCAAAAGTTAAACCAATGGACCAAATCGAAGATGGCAAAGTTGTTATTGTTGGTCCAGATCTAAAAGACCTAAAAGAAGGCGGCGAATACCCCTTAGGTATTTTAATTGAAGCTGCCGGTGCACAACTTGATCCTGGCCTTGAAGGTGTTATCGAAAGACGACTACATGGCTATCTAAATTATATCGAGGGTTTCATGCACTTAAACCAAAGATATGACATTCAGATCCGTTTAGGCAAAAAATCGTTCCAAAAAGGTCTAAACACTTTTGAAATAATAGGCAAAGTCCTCTACCGTCTATTCAAAAATGAGCTACCTATAATTGAAAAACTACAAATCACCTTCATAACAGACATCTCAAAAATTGGTTCACTCTACACAGACGCTCTTGCATCATACGAAGCTCGTGATGCAAAAGCAAGAGGCTTAAAAGACAACGAAGTACCCGAGTTCTACGGATGCGTTCTGTGTCAATCATTTGCTCCAAGCCACGTTTGTGTTATTACTCCACAAAGATACAGCAATTGTGGTGCTATCAGTTGGCATGACGGCAAAGCCTCCGCAAGCATCGATCCTAAGGGTCCAATATTTGCAATTCCAAGAGGCGATGTAATCAATGAAGAAAAAGGCGAATTTAGCGGAGTTAACGAAGCTGCAAAAAAACGTAGCATGGGCGAAGTAACCAAAGTTTGGTTATATACAGCATTTGATCATCCCCACACTTCCTGCGGATGCTTTGAAGCAGTAACATTTTACATCCCAGAAGTTGACGGATTTGGTATAGTTCACAGAACCTTCAAAGGTGTAACCGTTAACGGTTTACCCTTTAGCACTTTAGCAGACTCAACAGCAGGCGGCCGCCAAATCGACGGCTTCCACGGCATGTCACTTGAATACATGCGAAGTAGCAAATTCTTCGCAGCAGACGGTGGATGGAACCGTGTCGTTTGGGTACCCAAAGAAGTTAAAGAAAAAGTCAAAGACTTCATTCCAAAAGACATAATTGGTAAAATCGCAACTGAAGACGATGCAAAAGGCATTGACGACCTTAAGACGTTTCTTAAAGAAAAGAACCATCCCATAGTTGCAAAATGGACCACAGAAGAAGCTCCTGCAACTGAAGCAGAAACCGAGGCAACACCAGTTATGACTGCGTCAACTCTACCTATATCTGCAGGCGGATTTAAAATTATTCTAACTGACGCTAAAATCTATGCCTCCAAAGTCGTAATCAAAAAAGACGAATCAAAAACAGAAAAACGGTGAGCACTCTTGGCAGCTAAAAAGGACGATAAAAATCTTGGCGTAGAAGTAACCGAGCTAATGGAACTTATTGCAAAGTTCCAAAACCTCGAATTACATGATTTCCATCTAGAAGCTAAAAGTTTGGAGTTAAGAATTGACGGTGGCGTTGCAAGTATGCCGGGATTTAAACTCCCAAATGCAATTCCAACAAAACCAACTGCTCTACTGCAACAAACATTCATGCCTCCTGTTGAAAAATACTCTAGTAGTATTAGCGAAGTAAAACTTGGCGCAACAAAAAGCGAAGGTGGCACCCGTGGCAGAAGTTTAATAATCGGTGGCGAAAAAACTCCAGCTTTCTACACTTTTGAGAACCCGGTAATCAATAAGCCTGTTGTCACTTTAGACGTTTTCGACATGGAAGTACCGTTATCCAAAGCTGTAAAAATGCATGTAAAAGAAGTTATGGGTGATCCAGCAGCTTGGGCCAAACTTGCTGTCGAACAATTCAAAGCAGACATGGTTACAATCCACTTAATTAGCATAGACCCCCTACTCAAAGACGCCACAGCAAAATCAACCCTAAAAACAATTGAAAACGTAATGCAAGCAGTCGACGTACCCCTTGTAATCGGTGGTTGCGGTGACCCAGAAAAAGACACCGCCTTATTTGAAGAAGTATCTCAAGCATTCCCCGGCGAAAGATTCCTGCTCAGCTCCTTTACACGCGACATGAATATTGAAAACATTGCAAAATCTGCAAAGAAAAATAATCATGCAGTCTTAGCTTTCACACCTATGGACTTAAACATGGCAAGAGAACTTAACCGTAACCTCTACGATCACCTTGGCAGAGAAGACATTGTCATGGACTTATCCACTGCAGCCTTAGGCTACGGTTTAGACTACGCTTTCACTAACATGGAACGCGCACGACTAGCCGGTTTATTGGGCGATAGTGAACTTGCACACCCAATGTCCTCTGGAACAACCAACGCTTGGGCTGCACGCGAAGCTTGGCTGAAAATGGAAGACAAATGGGAACCACGCGAATTAAGAGGCCCACTGTGGGAAGTAACCACTGCATTAACATTACTGCTATCAGGTGTAGACATGTTTATGATGATCCACCCGGCGGCAGTTAAAACCCTCAAAGACGTCATTGATAACTTATCTAGCGGCAAAAAAGCTGACCCCAGCAAATACTTAGACTGGGTTTCAGCCAAAATTTAATCTGGAGGAAAAAAGTATGAGTCAAAAAGCTGCAAAGAAAGAATTAAGCCCAATAGACATCTACAAACTGCTCCCAAAAACTAACTGTAAAGAATGTAAACAAGAAAACTGTATGGCATTTGCAACCAAAGTTGTTGCACGAGAAGTAAATATTAGCCAATGCACTCCCTTGCAAAAACCCGAACACGCAAAAAACTCTGCAATATTACATGATCTGCTTAAACCTCCAGTAAAAGAGGTTATAATTGGTGTCGGTGATAAAGCCTGTAAAGTCGGCGGAAAACTTGTCATGTACCGCCATGAATTTACTTATTTCAACCCAACTGCAATTGCAGTTGACGTAACCGATGAGATGACTGAAGCAGAAATAGTTACTCGCATAAAAAGCACAGAAAACTTTAGCTACGAATACATTGGCAACACGTTAAAACTTGACATGATTGCAGTCCGTTCAACATCAGGTGATGCTGACAAATTTAAAAACTGCGTCAAAAAAGTCTCTGAAACAACCAATTTACCTTTGATCTTGTGTGCTCTAAACGCTTCCGTTCTTGAAGCAGGCATTATGGTAATTCCAAAAGCACGACCACTGCTCTATGCTGCAACTCTAACTAACTGGAAAGACATGGCAGAATTAGCTCTAATGTACAATTGTCCAATAGTTGCCTCTGCACCAAATGATCTAAACGGTCTTGCAACCCTTGCAAAAACTTTGCAAGTCTACGGTGTTCAAGATATCGTTCTTGACCCTGGAACTTTCTTTAACGATGGTTTAGCTGACACATTAAACAATTTCACCATGCTCAGACGAGCCGCAACAAAAGTAGGCGACGAGTTAGCCGGATTCCCACTCCTCGGTTTGCCCTTATCCATATGGGCAAATAGAGGCGAACTAGCTGATGACTTGGTTAGATGGCGTGAAGCATACGTGGCAGGCATGCTCATTACCCGCTTCACCGACATCATTGTACTTCACAGCACAGAAGGCTGGGTGCAATTACCAAATGTCATCCTACGACAAAACATTTACACTGACCCACGCAAACCAGTCGCAGTCGCAGCAGGCCTCAAAGAACTCGGCACACCAAACGAAAACTCTCCAGTGTTCTTCACATCAAACTTTGCCCTAACATACTACACAGTAGCCGCAGACCTTGAAAGCAGCAAAACAAATGCTTACCTTATCATTGTCGACGCAGAAGGAAGTGCAATTGACAGCGGTGTAGCAGGACGCAAACTAACCGCAGAAAAAGTCTCAGACGCAATCAAAGCCACAGGCATAGAAAACAAGGTAAAACACCGCAAAATCATCATCCCAGGCAAAGCCTCACGAATCAGCGGCGAAATCGAAGAACTCAGCGGCTGGAAAGTTTTAGTCGGCCCACGAGACAGTAGCGAGATAGCAAAATATCTCGTTGACAAATGGCAACCATAAACACGCCATCCTTTCTTTTTATTTTAAAACTTAATTGCACAATTTTTAGAGTGTGTCACCATAAAATCTAGTTAAAATTAGAAAAAACAAGGTATCTGTTGTTTGATTTAGGAGAATGCTGTAGAGGTGTTCCATAGGAATTGAAAGTATTCTCGTGCAAAGCTTACTATGCCTATGTGGGCGCTCCATATTACTAAAGTTGGTTTGTCGTCTCCTAAAAATAGCATTGCTTCTTTTCCGTCTACTATGATGCCGCCGCCAAACATGTGGTCGCGAAGTCGTACTTCACTTATGCCTGGATGTTTAAAGAGTTCTCCATCTGAGGGGTTGCCTGCTATCATGAGTTGAATGGTGATGTTTTTTTTTAGGTTGTTAAACCATGGGTTTGCTATGGCAAGTATAGGTTTAGCAAATTTTGGTGCTGCAATGACTATTTCTTTGGATGCCATTTTTAGCATCTCGTCAAGTTTAGCTAAAACGGCTTGTTGTCCTCGTAGAATTAGCATTTCGGGGCGTTCAACTATTTCTTTTTGTTCATAGAGTGGTTGGAGGTCTTCGATAACGGTGTTTTCCCAAAGTGTGTATTTGTCTTCAAGACGTAGTTTGGCAAATCGTGTGGCTTCTACGGGTGGTACGGGATAGTATTTGGTGGGTCGGTTTTCTCCGCTTTTAATCCAGCCTTTTTCTTTTAGGCTGTTGAGGACTTCATAGATTTTACTGTATGGTACTTGGGCTTTTTCGCTGCTTTCCATAGCTGTCATTTTACCTCCATTAAGTAGTGCTATGTAGGTGTCGATTTCGTAGGTGTTTAAACCCATTTCATGCAGTATAGCTCGAGTGTTTTCATTTATAGTCATGTTTTCCCCTCAATCACCATAGGAAACTTCTGGAAACATTATTATTGTAATTTTTACTTCTTAAGTCTTTTAACAAATGTTTAGACGTTAGAAGGCATATTTAAAATGAATAACATCAAAAATACTCGAAGTATCTGTCCTGAATGCCTAAAGGCTCTTGATGCAATAATCTATGAAGAAGATGGGAAAGTCTTTATCAAAAAGACTTGTCCAGAACATGGTTTGTTTAATGAACTTTACTGGTCCGATTATGAGCATTATGTGCGTGCAGAAAAACTTCGATTCGATGGTGAGGGTCTCTCTAATCCGCGTACTGAGAAAAAAGAAGGCTGTCCTCTTGACTGTGGAATATGTCCGCAGCATAAATCGCACACTGCACTTGCAATTATAGATGTCACTAACAGATGTAATCTGACATGTCCCGTATGTTTTGCTAATGCTACTGCCGCGGGTTATGTGTATGAACCAACAAAAGAACAAATTTATGGTATGCTAGAGAATCTGCGTGCAAATAAACCTGTTCCAGCTACTGCGTTACAGTTTTCAGGTGGTGAACCAACAATTAGAAAAGATCTACCTGATTTCATACGTAAAGCTAAAGAACTTGGATTTAGTCATGTAGAGGTAAACACCAATGGATTGCGCATCTCTCAAAGTGAGGAGTATGCTAAAGAGTTAAAGGATGCTGGCGCAAGTACTATCTATCTACAGTTTGACGGTTTAACTTCTGATGTTTACAAATTTATCCGTGGGATAGACCTTCTAGACATAAAAATGAAGGCTATTGAAAACCTCCGTAAAGCGGGTCTTACAAGTGTTGTTCTTGTTGTTACCTTGGTAAAAGGTGTAAATGATAGCCAGCTTGGTGATATCATCAATTTTGCAGCTAAAAACTTTGACGTTATCCGCTGTATAAATGTTCAACCTGTCAGTCTATGTGGGCGCTTACCACAGCAAGACCGCGAAAAAATGCGTATTACCATCACGGACTTTATGAAAAACGTTGAAGAACAAACAAATGGCACTATCAAAGCTTCAGATTTCTATCCTGTGCCAACAGTTGCTCCAATAGCAAAAGCCATAGGAGCCTTAAAAGACCGAAGATATATCGAATTTACGGCTCATCCGCATTGTGGCATGGCTACTTACCTGTTAATGGAAGACGATAAAATTATACCAATAACCCAACTAGCTAACGTTGATAAATTTGTCGAGGTTATGACTAAAGTTTGTGAGCTTGCAGCAAAGGGTAACAAGACAGCAGCTAAGCTCCGTTTAGCCGGTGCTATACGGTATGTCAAGTTTGGTTTTCTACGCAAATACGTGCTTGGAGTTCTGACAAAAGGTGACTACAAGTCTCTTGGTGACTTGCAGCGTAAATCTTTGTTGCTTGCTTCAATGCATTTTATGGATCCATACAACTTTGACCTTGAACGTGTTGAGCAATGTCTTATTCACTATGCAGTTCCAGATGGTAGAATCATACCGTTTTGCACTATGAATTCAATTCACAGGCAGGAAGTAGAAAAGAAACTTGGTATTCCAATCAAAGAATGGAAAGAGCAGCATAAGGTTGAAATAACTCAGACATTCTAAACATAAAAGAATACTTGATTAATTGGTGAAAAAAGTAAATGGGCGGAAAAAAGAAGCTCGGTATTAAACAAATGGAAAAGCAGCAAGTGAAAACTGACGAAGACAAAGCTGCGAAAGATGCAAAAAAGAAAGAGAAAGCAGGTCCACCCCGCGAAAAGAAGCAGTTAGCAATTCTGCCTCCAGACGTTAAAGACCCAAAAATAGTCTCTGAAGTAAAGAAAATGGGTGCCTTAACACCATATGTCGTCGCTACTCGTTTCGGTGTACGCATAAGCGCAGCTAAAGATTTTCTAGAGCAGCTTGAAGCAACTGGACAAATCCAACTTGTCTCTGGTAGTCATAACCTAAAAATCTATAAAGCCGCAGCCTAAAAACTGCGAAACTTATCTTCTTAATTATTTTCACATATTATAGGTAGTTCGTTTTGAGTTTTCCAGAAAAACTGTATACCACTGAGGAAATATGTGCGGCTAAAACATTAATCAATCAAGGCTATAAGCATAACCTAACGGTCGTTGGCACAGACAATTTTAAAATCAAAGTTTATCAAGCAGTAGAATACCTAAAAACTGCTGGATACTATGACTTTTTTATAACCTATATTAAAGAAATAACTGAAATTGATGGTATAACGCAGTTAAGAGAAACAGAGGTTGTAATTTGGACAAATCAGTATGCTGTGGAAAACTCTGTGGACGCCGCCAGTTTATTTGTTCAGAAAGCCTACAGTATGAAAGAATATCTTGACGGCGACCTTTATTATGGCGGAAACGCTGAAAAACGTTCCGTAGTAAAACGTATAGAGTTCTTGCAAACACTAAAAGAAAAAACTGTTAACTCTAACGTTATACAAGAGTGTTATCGGTTACTTGATTTATGGGCTGAAAGTTCCCTGTCTTTCTAAACGGTGTCTTCTGTTTTCACATTTGGTAGCAGTTCTACTTTTATAGTTGCTCCACTTTTGACATCTTTGAACAAGTCAAGATTCTTAGTGATTTTTCCAAGCACGCTTACAGGACTGTAGGGTTGAGACTTACCGTAAAACACACATAATGCGCTACTCATAGGCCAAAACGCAATAGTACCCGGTTCAACGGTTGCCTTAGCTTTTTCTTCACCCATTCTAATAGGAATTTCAAAATAAATCTCTTCTTTATAGAGAGCTATTCTGCCCGCAATTGGAAGCTTGTGAACAATCATATCTACAGTTCTTGGCGCTTTAAACCTAACAAGTTCCCCTTCTGCTTCACCTAACTTTTCTAGAATGAATTTTATTTTTACACGAGAGATGTCTTCTTCAGTACTCACATTGCATACCTCACGAAAATCATTCCTGACAGATAACATATACTCACTGTAAATATTTAACCCTTACAGTGAAAACCGTTTTTAGCGCAAAATCAAGAAATTTTTCTTCAATAAATAAAAAAATTAACAAAAAATAGTTATTTAAAGCAATGCTAACAGGGTTTTTCCAATGTACTCAATTTGTTCACTTGTAACGTTGGGATGAACTGGTAAACTGAATACCTGCTTTGCAGCTTTTTCAGTTTCGGGCAACTTTTTACTACTAAAATTGTTGCGGTAAAACTCCATTGTATTTATTGGATTTATATAATAGGCTTCAGCGCCAATGTCTTTTTGTTTTAACTCTTTTAGAATAAAATTACGTTGCTCTTCTGTGCCATCAATTAGCCTTACAGTGTAAAGATACCAGCTGTGCTGATTTAGTTCTGTTTCAGTGGGCAGTTTAAGTCGTTTCGACTGTTGAAGTATTTTTGTTAGTTGTTGAGCGTTTTGACGACGTTTAGCAACAAACGATGGTAACTTTTTTAGTTGAACTATACCTATAGCCGCTTCAATTTCTGGCATGCGATAATTATTACCCATCAAAACAGAGGTGTACTTCGTTTTTTCTCCATGGTTCCTAACTAACCGTAGATTTTCATCTATTTTATCGTCGTCAGTGGTTATTACACCGCCCTCACCTGTGGTGATGTTTTTGCTTGCATATAAACTCCAACAAGCCGCGTCTGCAAAACATCCTGCAGGTTTACCCTGATAAGTAGTTCCATGCGCCTGAGCAGCATCTTCAATTAATGCTAAACCATATTGTTCAGCAATTTCCCGTAGCGTCTTCATATCTGCTGAATAACCATACAAATCAACTGGCAAAATAGCCTTGGTTTTACGGGTTACTACTTGTTTAACATCTTCTGGAGAGAGCGTAAAAGTTTCAGGGTCAATGTCTGCAAAAACTACTTTTGCCCCCGCAAAAACTATTGCCTCCGCCGTTGCAATAAAAGTGAAACTTGGAACAATTACTTCATCACCCTGCTTTACACCAACTGCTAAAAGTGCAGCATTTAACGCGGCGGTTCCATTGTTAACAGCAACCGCATGTTTCACGCCTGCAAACTTGGCATATTTTTCTTCAAACTCTAACACTTTAGGGCCTTGGCCCAGCGCGTTAGTTAGAGGACCTTTACTTATAGTTTCCATTACTGCTTGAACTTCTTCTTCACCAATTTTAGGCATGTTAATAGGAATCACTTTGAAACACCTGATAAGAAAAGAAGAAGGTACACTTCATATTTTAGGGTTTCATAAACACTTTTTATTCAACACATATTTCTTTCCAACGACTATAATCTATAAGCACTTGGAACCTTTGAGCTTTAACCTTTGTATCTAATAGGGGGTCTCCGGTATCAACTTTTAGACTCTTAAGACCCTGCATTTTACTCTCTGTAGCAACTATGACAATATTTTCTAGACCAACTTGCCAAATTACCTTTGCGCTAATTTGCTGATTGCCTCTGCCAAAAATAAAACCTTGACCACCAATTAACGTTACAATAATTCTAGCCCTTTTGCCCTTTAAAGCTTGAAGAATTTGTTCCTCATTAGCGTCTTTTGTAATTATTTGTTTGTTAACAAATAAGTCAACGCCTAGTAGTGTTTTTTGTTGATCTAACAGATCACCTATGGTGCGTGTAGTGGTTCCCGGACCCATTATATACAATATGTCTGGTTGCATATTTTCAATAACATAAACAGCTATAGCTGCCTGATTACAAACTTCGTTTTCAGTTGTTGGACTCGCCAGTTTACTTACCTGAATTAACTGTGGCTCATACGGACTTAATATGTACCCGTAAAGCACCGCTGACAAGTGCCCTTCTCGGAAAGCCTGCTCATTAACATCCATGATTTCTGCCTCCCGTACTGGCAGCTCTCCCTGTAAAAATCTGTAAACCACGCGCGCCGCAGCTTTTGGATTAACCGCAAAAACGGCACTATGCATTTTAACACCTGTAGGTACCCCTAGCACTGGCAATTTAACATCTACACTTTTTAAAATATCTCTAGCTGTACCATCGCCGCCGCAGAAAACCAGCAAGTCCACTTTTGCCTCAACTATGCTTTTGGCTATATTTTTGGTATCCTTTGAACTCGTCTGTTGACGTCTTTTACCGATAACAGTGTAACTATATCCTAGTTTTTTTGCACATGTTTCTCCCATATCTCCCGCGCCAACAAGGAGGTAAATATAGTGTTTAAATGGTGCAAGTTCTAAAAGAAAGGTTTCTGCTCTCGCTGGCGCGATAGGTTTTGCGCCAAGTAATACAGCTCTGTCAAGAACAACTTTTCCATCGGTACCTTTTAACCCCGTGGCTCCTCCCATGCCCGCAATTGGGTTAACAATAAAACCTATAGTTTTAACAGTGACTGTTTGAGTTTCTGTCATAAAATCTGTTTACCTGTGGTGTGAAAAAACTAAAGTTAGAAAATTTTGGATTTATTGCCCGCCAGTTATGTATTTCTTTTGTGCGTCTTTAAGCCATGGGTAAAGTTTTTGAAGTTTCTCCATAGACTCTGCAACTTTTTCTGTTGGGTATTCGTATGGTTGTAGATTTCCGTTGAAATATTCGCCGTAAGCTGACATGTCAAATAAGCCATGGCCTGTTAATATAAATAGTAAAGTTTTTGGTTCACTATTTTCTTTGCATTTGCGGGCCTCGTCAACTATTGCTTTAATTGCATGTGTTGATTCTGGAGACGGAATTATGCCTTCACTTCGAATGAACATTTTAGCAGCGTCAAATGCTTCTATTTGGTTAATAGCAAATGTGCTGATTTGTTTTTCTTTTGCTAAAACGCTAATGGTTGGTGCTATGCCGTGGTAACGTAACCCGCCTGCATGGATTGGCGCTGGCATAAAATCGTGTCCTAAAGTGTGCATAGGAACAAGTGGTGTTAGTTTTGCCGTGTCTCCATGGTCATATGTATATTCGCCCTTTGTAACTTTGGGGCAAGCTGTTGGTTCAACTGCGATTAGTCTAGTTTCCTTTGGAGCCTTCTTTGTAACGCGGTCATGATAAAATGGCCACATTAGTCCTGAGAAGCTACTGCCGCCTCCTATGCAGCCATATATGGCATCTGGATAGTCGTCAACTAACTCTAATTGTTTTTTTGTCTCTAAGCCTTCAACAGTTTGATGTAAACACACGTGGTTAAACACGCTTCCAATAGTATAGTTCGCTTTTTTGCCTGTTTTGCCACTTTCTAGAGAATCTTCAACTGCTTCACTGATTGCCGTGCCTAATGTACCACTGTTTTCTGGGTCTTCCTCTAAAATTTTTCTGCCAGCGGCTGTTTGTCTGCTGGGACTTGCAAAAACCTCTGCACCAAAAGAGTTCATCATCATTTTACGATATGGTTTTTGCTCATAACTAGATTTTACCATGTAAACAGTTGTTTTAATTCCAAACATGGAAGTTGCAAACGCAAGTGCTGAGCCCCATTGGCCTGCACCGGTTTCGGTGGTTACACGTTCTATTCCTTCTTTCATGTTGTAATAGGCCTGTGGTACGGCACTGTTTGTTTTGTGACTGCCCGCAGGACTTGTGCCTTCATATTTATAGTAAATTTTTGCCGGAGTTTTTAACGCTCTTTCAAGTCCTATGGCTCTAAAGAGTGGTGAGGGTCTCCAGATACGGTAAATTTCGCGTACTTCTTCTGGAATGTTTATCCAGCGTTCTTGACTAGTTTCTTGGCTAATGATTTCTTTAGGGAAAATCTGTGGAACTATACCAACGCCCGGTTCTCTTGTTATCGGGTCGATAAATGGTGGAAGTGGATGTGGAAGATCTGGTACTATATTATACCATTGTTTTGGGATATCTTCCTCTTGTAATAAAATTTTTCGGGTTGTCATTTTCTTTCCCAGCTTGTTTGTGTTTTGTACTCAACGTTTTATTTAAACGTTTCAATACGTTTATGTACAAAAATGTACATTAGACATTGGAAAAGCGCGCGATAATATTAACACTTTAATACTTAAACACATAAAACTATATGTGAACCACCGTGTGGGATATAATAAAAAACCACTTCAACGATTACCCTGAACGACTAAAAGTAGCACGTATCCTAGTCGAAAACGGTTTAAGCACAAAAAACAGCAAAATATACCTAAACCAAATAGAAATCCCACCCATACGCATAGCCCGAGCCGCAGACGTAGACCGCCGCACAGTAAACGAAACCCTAACCGCCATAAACGAAAACCAAAAACTAAAACTAATCTTTGAAGAAATACGCCCCGCAGGACACTCACTAAAAGAAATAGCAAAACACCTAAACCTAGGAGTAGTCGAACTCACAGTCACCAACGCAAAAGCCCCCGGCACACTATCCAACATAGCAACACTACTAAACAACACAAACCTAAGCATACGCCAAGCAATCGTAGACGACCCAGAACTATCACCCGAACCAAAACTCACACTAATAATAGAACACAAAATCCCAGGCGAACTCATACCAGAAATCCTCAAAATAGCCGGAGTCACAAAAATCTCAGTATACTAAAACAATTAACTACTTACATTCAGCAGTTTGACCAAAAACGGGCAAAAATAAATTATCTCTCGATAAATATCCAAAAAAATAAGAAAAACATCGCATAAATAACTAAAAACTTGTAATATAAACAATTCAACTTATTTTTTTCTCGAACTGCTGAATGTGAGTAACTAAGGAATCGTAGATAAATAAATTTGACACTTTTTTGGAATTTCAATGGAGCAACAACATACTTATGCTTGGTGTACTGACCACTTTATTTTTCGACAGTTACTGACGTGGCACCCTACATAAATTTCAGAAAAATTATCACTACAAACTGTTAGCAAACCCAAATGCTATGCAGAACTTACGCCTCATTTTGTTGGTGTAAATTTGGGTCATGCTTCAAAGTAGTTGATAAATAAAACTGTTAGGTGTGTTATCGTTGCAGGTGTTTGATCAGGGTAAAGTGGGTAGTTTTGTTATTTTGTACCTTTGGTGAGACTGTCTAAAAACTCAGGTTTCAATTAATCTAACCGTAACATGTAGTGTACGGTAAAAAAATGTGTGCTATGTGCAGTGTATTGCAGTTGGTGGGCACTAGTTTTTAGACAGTCTGTGGGGGTTGTATGTGCTTCTTTTGAAATTGCGTATGAGTAAATAGGGTTTGGGTATAAACTGTTTTGAGGCATGACCCTGCTTTGTCGGGGTTTGGGGTTCATGTTTCGTATTTTCCTCCGGGTACGTCTAAGTGGCATGCTGTTGGGTGTGAAATATTTTGTTTTGTAAGCAATGTTGATAAGACTGTAACTGAGGGCGTGTCAAGTGTGTCGGTGGAAGCTGATGTAAAGTTGATTTCTTGTGGGGTTGCTTTGAAAAAGTTGAAATTGGTTTGTGTTATGGGTGATGAAAGGTTTGCGTTGGGGTTAAATGTTACTATTGATGAGAATTCGTCGTCTCTTCATTTGGTTTGTGATGAGTTTTGTAGGTATTGGAACTACGTAATATACCCTGAATAATTATAAGCTGTTTTGTGACGATTACGATATGTTTATATTGGTATTTTGAACATACGTTTAGCAATGCTGTATACATTGCTATCTCTTTTCAAGCGGTGGTTAGCAGCCTTTGTTAAAACATGTCAAATGAACAACATTAAGACTGTTCTAACATCAGTTATTAGTATTCATGTTTAGGAGACTTATAGGTGGTTTGAAAGATGAATGTATTAACGAGTGTAGTTAGAAATATTTCAAGAAGAAAAGCTAGAACTTTATTGATAATTGTGGCGTTAAGCCTTGTTATGACTATGATTGTGTCTATTCCGCCAAGTATTACAGCCGGTCAACAAGCTACTCAAAAAACTATCGACAATTTGGCGTCTAATGCCGAATTTATTGGCTCAAGAATACATGTGGCTGCAACTGAAATAGATTGCCAACTTCCAATAGAGTTTAAAACAAATGAAGAAGGCGAAACGACTTTGGAGCGACCGCTAATGGATTGCACGGATTATGGTAATCTTACTGCTATACCAAATGTTGCCCACGTAGCACCAATATTAGTGCAATTGGGTGATATTGATTCGATAGATGATAATTGGTCATATCAAATTCAGGGCGTGCCTATAGATGATGCTAATTTATTAAATAATTGTCCGATAATTTTGCCCACTAATATTACTTCAGGAAGAAATATGCAAGCTAGCGATAGAAGTGTTGTAGTGTTACATGAACGAATTGCAAATCATTACAACGTTGTTGTGGGTGGTACTTTAACGATTTTCGGACGTAACTTCAACGTTATTGGTATACAGGGGCAAGAAGCACTTAATTCGACATATGCAACAATGAGTTTGTCGGATGCTCAAGTAATTACTAACAAAACTGGACAAGCATCAATGTTTAAAGTCTTTGCTGATGACGTTAATAATGTACATGCTGTAAGTCAAAACATAATTGGTGCTTATCCTAAACTTGACACTACAATAGCTCAAACACTAATCAACCAGGTGAATCAGATGCAACATCAAATTGAGGAGCAACTGTCGCAGGCAGAATCAACTATGGTTCAGATACAAAATACTGGTACCGTTGAAATGGTTATTATTACTGTTGCTGGTGGAGCAGTAGTGTTGTTTATAATGTTAGAACCTGTATTCAATAAGTTTTTAACTATCAGCATGTCTATTTTGTTGAGGTTAGCTACTTGAGATATGATACTGATTTAACTGATAAAGAATGGAGCATAATTGAACCAATATTTACTAAAGCAA